>Ga0334901_1001391_pt1 | contig 25727 bp, 24 predicted proteins | sample GraSluR3_MG_3_FD_207216 | JGI IMG/M metagenome (GOLD analysis project Ga0334901, IMG submission 207216) | Sludge microbial communities from methane-producing bioreactor in Wageningen University, Netherlands - Granular Sludge_15_08-R3 | ecosystem: Engineered > Bioreactor > Anaerobic >... | reverse complement strand
CTCCGGAACTTTCATAGTACTTCGACGGAAGACGGGTAAGTCCGTCTGCTTCACGACCGAAAACGATGGAGACTCTTCCCGGCCCTGTTTTACTTATTCGCTGTGCTAACTGTTCGGGTAAAAGAGCAAAGTATTTTCGGTTTTTCCCACGGCGTCTGGACGCTCCGACAGAGAGTACGCTATCCGCAAGAGCCTCTTTGAGCGATGTGAAACGGGTATGCTGTTCGTAGAGGTCATAAGCGTGTAATGCTAGCGTACGCACACGATTTTCATCGTATTCACGATCTCCGGTTATTACGAGGTCGTGTAATCCCATTGTTTTCATGGCACGACAAACGGATCCAATGTTGGCTCCATCCTGAGGTTCCACAAGCACAATCCTAATTCTTTCAAGGTTAGAGTTGCTTTCCATATGCTCATTTCATAACAGATATTGCAGTATTATCCAAGCTAGCATATAGTAGTACCATGTTGGAGAGTGTGAAAAAACCAAGAGATGCAGGTAAAACAGCATTACTCATTATTGCAGTCATTCTAGTTTCAGCTGCACTGAAGATTGCTGGAACCGTTACGCTTCCATTGGTCATTTCAATTTTTCTCTTTCTCATGTTAAACCCATTTCTGAACCGGTTAGAGAAATTGAAGGTGCCCCGTTGGTTGGGTGTGGTGATTGCCATGCTCATCCTCTTGGTTATTCTCTTTTTTGCAGGGTGGTTCTTCTTTTTCACTATTGACCGTTTAGTGCAGCGTCTGCCGATGTATATCCGCCGATTTACCGTAATCGATGCCTGGCTGGCAGATAAGCTCGATTTAGATGCGGGAACGAGCTTCCTTACTTACATGAATTTTGACTGGCAGGGGCTTATCCTGAGTTCTCTTTCATCGGTAAGTGAAAAGGCTATAAGTGTAATCTCTATGGCTTCTTTAATATATATTTTTGTGCTGTTTTTACTGTTGGAGCGTCAATCGCTTATTCCGAAGTTAAAAATTGCAGCTCCTCGCGGTAAGGGAATGCGCATAGCAGTACTTTTCGAACGAGTCAATCGCCAGATTTCAAAATACCTTATGCTTAAAGCACTTATCAGTATTGCCACAGGCATTCTCTTTTATCTTGCCTGTCTTGCTACCGGTTTGGATTTTGCCATCATGTGGGGTGTGCTGGCCTTCATTCTCAACTTTATTCCGAGTATTGGTTCAATCATTATTACTATCATGACGATTATTATGGCGTTACTGCAATTTTTTCCCAACTGGGCGAATATTATTTACGTTGCAGTGCTCATGATTTCGATACAGACCGTGTTAGGTAATATTCTCGATCCACGCATACAGGGTGTTCAGCTTAATCTCAGCCCGTTTGTCATATTGGTTTCGCTCTCTCTTTGGGGATATATCTGGGGTATAGCGGGGATGTTCCTCGCAGTTCCTATTACCAGTGTATTACAGATTGTCTGTGCAAATGTGCAATCCTTGAAACCTGTAGCTGTAATGATTGGCAGTGGCAAGTCATATAGAAAAATGATTGAAGAGGAGAAGCGTCGATCACGTGAACGAGCCAGACGGAGAGCGGCGAGAGAGAAGCGGCGTTCCAGTAGACATCCAGGAGATAGCCCAGTAACAGAAGGAGTTCAGAAATTTGCCGATCAGCCGCACGAATGACCAAGATGCCGCTTTCTGGCTTCTGGATCCCAGCCCGTTAGAAGAGCTTGATCAATCTTCACAACAAGCAGCTCTACACCTCTTCAGCGATCACATATGGTCGTATTATAGGCATGAACAACGTAATTTCCCCTGGCGGGAAACCGATGACCCATATAAAATCCTACTCTCTGAACTCATGCTCCAGCAGACTCAAACGGAACGTGTACTTCCAAAGTATTCTCTTTTTCTTGAGCAATGGCCAGATTTCAAAGCTATGGCACAGGCTTCCATTGCGGAGGTTATTGCTGCTTGGCGTGGATTAGGTTACAACAGAAGAGCCTTAGCACTTCGTACAATCGCTCAACAGAGCGAATCGTTCGGATGGACACTTCCCAATGATTATGATGAACTTTTAAAATTGCCCATGATCGGTCCTGCTACTGCAGCGGCAATCTGTGCATTTTCCTACCGTGAACCGGCAATATATTTGGAAACAAATATTAGAAGAGTACTCATTCATCAATTCCACCCTCATGAAGACAGAGTAAGCGATACATCGTTACGCAGAGAGCTTCGGGAACTCTTACAGTTCCAGGTAGATTACAAACAGTGGTATTATGCACTTATGGATTACGGTGTGTATCTGAAACGGGTACTCGTCAATCCTAACAGAAAGAGTGCACACTACACCAAGCAAGCAAAATTCGCGGGCTCTAACCGGCAGATTCGAGGATTGCTGCTTCTAGTATTCACTGAGCAGGGGCTTTTGCCATTAGAAGAGCTGTGTAACCGCATACCTTTTCCACGCGAGCGGATTGAACAGTGTCTTCAGTCACTTATTTCTGAGGGTTTTGTTCATACCTATATGCAGACAGCTGAGGAACCTCAAATTCGGTATGGAATACCTTCAGACTGATGGTGGCTGAATCGTCTTTGCTTGCATTTCCTTATAATCCACCCACACATTGCCTGCCATCCCCAGAAGAATCACTATTGCTCCAATAAGCATGCGACCGCTAAAAATATCGTACATATAATAGTCCAGAAAAATGCTTGCGATAATCTGTGATGAGCTCAGCAGAAGTGCAGAATAGATTACCGGTATTTTGGGGATTACATAATTTGAGCCCGAAACCACTACAATCGCAAGTAAGCCGCCTCCGAGTATAAGATACACGGGGACCTGGGGCACCAGGCTGAATGCTTGAAATGTCTCTGCTGGAGAGATTATTGCATACACGATTAGCGCCACAACAAGACCACTGATTACATTGTTTCTTGCACTGAAAAAGATTCCTTTATAGGCGGCAAATCGTGAATTGTACACCATTTGAACCATAGTGATTACTCCTGCTAACGTTCCAATAATCACATATGGAATGGCGAAGGTTCCCCCCTGTGAAGCCATGATGATAATACCAAGAAGACAAATAGAGAGAGTTACCGACTTCATTTTACTCACAGGATATCGTTTCCTTCCCATCCAACCGGTGAGATCGAATAACAGCGACCCGAGAGCCTGCCCGAATACTGCTGTTGCCATTGCAAGTGAGGCTCCAATATTCACAATTGTTATGAAGTTTGCATTGAGAATGAGGAACCCAAACGCTCCTCCACCCCAGAAATACCAGGGAGCTTTTTGTCGAACTGCCGGCTTTCCCCGCTTGATGCGAAGGATCACGAGAATCACCGTGATAAGAACAATCCCGATAACGTGGTTGAAGATGAATGAGATTGGCATGGTGGCAATCTCGCCAAATCGGGTATTCAAAACCACCATTAAGGAGATAGTTGCACCAATGATACTCGCGAGTATGAAATCGACTGCTCTATGCATGAAAAGCATACTATCATAGCATTCGCCTTTTAGAAAGTAACTTGAGTATATCTTGAGAGGGTTGTACACTATGAGTATCTTAACTCTGAAAATGAATCGATTCGAGGAGGAATCCATGAAAAGAAATATGCTGATCTCGTCCGGGATTATTATCACACTACTTATTTTTATCTTATCGGGATGTGCGACAACACAATCAGTAGAAGCTATTGAACCAGCAGCCCCGGCAGTTGTTTCAGAAGCAGCTCCTGTTCAGGAACCTCCTGTAAGTGAAGCTGTTCAGACTGAAGTTGCTCAACCGGTTGCAACACAGCCGGCACCTTCAGCACAGTCTCAGGAGACACAAAAAACAGTGAGCATTATTACCACCAGCGATATTCACGGAAGTTTGTTCCCGTATGACTTTATGAGGAATACCGAGGCTGCGACCAGTCAAATGCACGTAGCTAGCTATGTGAAGGGGGAACGAGCAAAAAATCAGAGTGTAGTGTTACTCGATAACGGAGATATTCTCCAAGGTCAGCCGCTTGTGTATTACTACAACTTTGTAAAAACAAGCGACCCGCACATTGTTCCCACTGTCATGAATACTATGGGGTATGATGCGAGTTCTGTTGGGAATCACGACATTGAAGCTGGACCGGAAGTCTATATGAAGGTGTACCAAGAGGCTCAGTTTCCTTTCTTAGCAGCTAATGCAGTATGGATTGAAACTGGAGAACCTGTCATTGATCCATATACCATTATTGAAAAAGATGGCTTGCGTATTGCCGTCCTAGGGATGGTGACTCCCTACATTCCAAAGTGGCTGCCGCAGAATCTCTACGAAGGGGTTCGATTTGAAGATATGATTACAACAGCTCAGAAATGGGTTCCCATTATTCAAAAGGAGGAACAACCCGACTTGATCGTAGGTTTGTTCCACGCGGGAGTAGATGAGACATACAGTGGTGACTCTGAAGAAATGGGAAATGAAAATGCGAGTAAACTGGTGGCTCAACAGGTGGAAGGGTTCGACGTTATCTTTTCTGGTCACGACCATCAGGATACTAATATGGTAGTGCAGAGCCCCTCTGGCAAGGAGGTGGTAATTGTGGGTGCGATGAACGGTGCCCGTTCAGTTGCCGTTGCAAAGGCACTCTTTGTATTGGATGAGGAGTCAGGTTCGTATCGTCTGGAATCGGTAGATGGCCAGACGGTGATGATAGACGGCTACAAGGCCGATGAGGCATTACTGAGTACGTATCAACCGGTGATCGATGAGGTGACTCAGTGGGTTTCTCGGCAGGTCGGTACGATTAGCGAAACAATTTCATCACGAGATTCCATGTTCGGTGATTCAAAATTTGTCGATCTTATTCATACAATTCAGTTAGAGAAGACGGGAGCAGAACTCTCTGTCTCGGCTCCATTGTCACTTGATGCAACCATATCTCAAGGACCTGTGTATGTTCGTGATATGTTCAGTCTCTATCCATACGAAAACTTATTGTTCTCTATGGAGATGACAGGTAGAGAAGTCAAGAATTTCCTTGAATATTCCTATGAGTACTGGTTTAATCAGATGAAATCACTAGATGACGATCTCATTAATTTTAAGCGGGATGCACAGGGAAACCTTGTATTCAATACTCGGTACAACACTTACGACACAGCGACCCGATATTATAATTATGACAGCTTTGCCGGCATAAACTATGTTGTGGATATTACCAAACCGGCTGGACAACGAGTTACCATTAAAACCCTCTCAGAGAGCGGAGCTGCCTTCCAGATGGATAGAACGTATACTGTAGCAATAAATTCGTACCGTGCTCAGGGTGGAGGCGGACATCTTGCTGCGGCCGGTATCTCACCTCAGGAAGCACTCAATCGTATACAATTCTCTACCGATAAGGATCTTCGGTTCTATCTCATGGAGGCTTTTGAGACTCAAGGAGAGATTGTACCTTCTGTAGATAATAACTGGCTTGTTATTCCAAATTTATGGGTACAACGCGGTATGAAGAACTCTTACCCTAAACTGTACCCGGCACAATAACTATTTCGTTCTAGAGGCCGTCGACCATCGACGGCCTCTTTAGTTTCCTGCCTTCTGGACACACTTTTCTTAGAGCTATACACTGGATTCATGGATATTCATGATGAACTGCCACGAGTAACTCCGAGAAGTACACATCTAACAGAAGAGGCCTGGAGCATCTGGGATGGAAAGGTAAAACCGCAACTTTCTCTTGGTCGTCTTGAGCATATCGTTGTGGATATTGCCAATATGGTTGAGGATCTGCACCCTCAGCTGGGTCGGCCACAACTCCTTCTTTTTGCGGCAGATCATGGTATCGTTGCTGAAAAAGTATCTTCGAGCCCACAGGAAATTACCTGGCAGCAATGTGAGAACTTTGCACGAGGAGAAGGTGCAATAGGATTGCTCTGTAAACTGAACGGCCTGGATTTACATGTTATAGACGTGGGTGTTGCACACACATTTTCACCGCAGGCAAACATACGAGATAAAAAAATTGGGTGGGGGACGCAAAATTTCCTTTACCATGCAGCTATGACCGAGCTTCAGCTTTCCCAGGTTCTTCAAGAGGGTGCGTCCATGGTTCAGGCTCGCTACGATTTGGGTCATCGCGTTTTCGCATTTGGAGAGATGGGTATTGGAAACACCACCAGTGCATCTGCTATTATGGCGTGCAGTACCCCTTATACTGTAGAGGAATGTACCGGACGTGGAGCGGGATTGGACGATGCAGGAATCCTTCACAAGTGTTCAATAATTCGGAAAGCCATTGAGAAGTGGAATTATCCCGCAGACCCTCTCGAGATTCTGAGAGTATTCGGTGGATTTGAGATTGCCGCAATCGTGGGAGGGATGATTCAAGCTGCCCACCTCCATTCGGTAATTTTAGTTGATGGATTTATTACTTCTGTAGCTGCAGCGATTGCAATTGCGGTAAGAAGTTTTTGTTCAGATTATATGATATTCTGCCATACATCACAGGAGGCAGGGCATGCACGATTACTCGAATATCTGCATGCACAACCAATAGTATCTTTGGGTATGCGTCTTGGTGAAGGTACGGGAGCAGCAATTGCATGGCCAATCATTCGTAATGCTCTCCAACTGTATGAGCAGATGAATAGTTTTGCCTCTGCAAAGGTAACCGATTCGGTCACTCTGTTGAGAAAAAGAGGAGTTGATGCACATGCCTGGAAAGAATAACAAGATAACTCTAATAATCGGGGGAGCTCGAAGTGGTAAAAGCAGCTATGCAGAAAAATTGGCGTTAACATACCGTGGCAAGAGAATATATGTAGCCACTGCTGAAGCCTTTGATGCTGAGATGCAAAAACGGATTGCCTGTCACAAGGAGAGACGTAAGGATTATTTCTCACAGACCATTGAAGAGCCTTTGAACTTAGCTCAAGCATTACATTCGGTTCCTGCTGATGCAGCGATTGTTCTTGTGGATTGTGTTACTGTCTGGCTGGGGAATCTCTTGTTTCACAAAGGGCTTCAGGATAAATATTCAGAAATTACCGCTTTACTGGAATTTCTCGAGGCTCCTGAAGTTCCAATCATTATTGTATCAAACGAAGTAGGACAGGGAATAGTTCCTGGTGATGAAGAAAGTAGGCATTTCAGAGATCAGGCGGGGTGGTTGAATCAGGCATTAGCTGCCAAAGCAGATCGGGTAATCTGGACAGTTGCAGGAATTCCTGTACCTATAAAGGAATAAGAGCACATGAAAGGATGGGGATTAGCTAGTGCATTTCGAACATTGACCTGTTTTCGAGTCCCGGGCAGGGAGAGTGAAAGCCCAGCAGCTACGTTATATTGGTTTGTACCTGTAGGTATCGTTCTTGGCCTGATTGTTGCCGGAGTGGGGTGGCTTGGAGCATATCTATCGCTTCCTTACATAGCAGGCGTCATTTCTATTGCTTTACTTGCATACTTCACCCGGGGTTTTCACCTTGATGGACTTGCCGATATGGCAGATGGATTCGGTGGTGGTTGGTCAAAGGAACGACGCCTTGAAATAATGAAAGATTCGCATATTGGTGCTTTTGGTGTCATAATTCTCGTACTCGTTCTAGTGGGAAAAATCATGGCAGCAGCAGTACTCGTTTCTACCCGAAATTATGGATTACTTTGTATAATCCCAGTATACAGCAGGTTACTTGTTGTGGCTCAGTCAGTTTTAAATCCGTATGCACGAAAGGAGGGAGGAACTGCCGGCAGGCTCGTAACTGAAGCCAAAGGGCGCCATCTCATGGTGAGTATTGGTTGGGCAACTTGTGTAAGTGTAGTTATCGGAAGAGCTCATTGGCCAGCGATGCTTGTAATCTTGGCTGTAGGAATTTTCATCACACTCTCTGTAGCAATGCGTGCGAGAAGCCGAGTTGGTGGAGTTACCGGTGATATTCTTGGAGCAACGGTGGAACTGAGTGAATTTTGCATGGGTATAGGTGCAGTTGTTTTCCTTGCACTGCCAATATGATATAGTTCACCAAAAATAGCGTAAGGAGGACCACTATGAAAAAAGGTCGATGGGGAATTCTGGGTGCTGCTGATATTGCACGCAGACAACTGATTCCCGCACTTAGAGCAAGCACACGCGGCGAATTGGTAGCGGTTGCCTCTCGGAATGCGGAAAAAGCCCGAGCATATGCCCAAGAGCTCGGTATTCCAGACTCCTATGGATCGTATGAAGAGTTGCTTGCAGATTCTTCTCTCGATATTATCTATATACCCCTGCCGAATCATCTTCATGTAGAGTGGGCTAAAAAGGCTGTCGCTGCAGGAAAGCATGTGCTCTGTGAAAAGCCACTTGCACTTTCTGTTGCTGATGTAGAGGAGCTTATAGCACTTCGGAAATCTACAGGGAAGCTCATTGGTGAAGCCTATGCCATGTTTCATCAGCCGCGATTACAGTCACTGAAACAACAGATGGAAAAAGCAAAATTTGGTTCATTGGAAAGTGTTCAGGGAAGTTTTTACATGACCAATACCGATCCCCAGAATATTCGAAATGCATATGATTATACACAGGGGGGCGGTGCCCTTTGGGATGTAGGTGTGTATCCGATTAGTGTGGGACGATGGATGTTCGGAGAAGAACCCGTTGAAGTTGCCTGTACCATGGATATTCATCCGGAATTTTCTGTAGACCATCATACTTCGGGAATACTTAGATTCCCTTCCGGTGGGCAAATGACATTTGCATGTGGCATGCGGTATCCGCTTCATCCGCATATGTCCTTTTATACAAGAACACACAGGATTGAAGTTCCCAATACGTTCTTCAGTGATGAGAAGCATCAGATGATCTATGAAGTATTTGATGATGACAGTCCGGCAAACGTAAAAACCTATAGTTTTGCTCCGGTGGATCAATACACGCTGGAGGTCGATAATTTTGCGCAAGCTGCATTGGAGGGAGCCTCTTTTATTGGGTCTCTTGAACAAACGCTCGCGAATACAAAGGTCTTGCTCGCCCTTATAAAAGCAGCACAAAGTCATAAGTTTGAGAGAGTGTAATATGCATGTAGTGTGTTTGGATTTGGAAGGAGTGCTCATTCCTGAGATTTGGATTAATTTTGCTGAAAAAACTGGCATCGGTGAATTACGACTTACTACGAGAGAAATCCCTGACTATGATCAGCTTATGCAGGGTAGGCTCAATATTCTGCAGCAGAAAGGGTTGACTCTTGCCGATATTCAACAAGTTATTGGTACGTTGTCGCCTCTAGAGGGAGCTGATGAATTTCTTGAAGAGTTGCGGAGTAAGACTCAGGTGATTATTCTCAGTGATACCTTCACCGAATTTGCGAACCCGCTGATGGAAAAACTTGGAAGACCAACGATTTTTTGTAATGATCTTACTGTAAATAATGAGGGGATTATTACCGGGTATAAACTGCGACAGTACGACGGCAAAAGGAAAGCGGTTACAGCATTAAAAAGTATCGGCTTTACAGTATTTGCTGCTGGAGATTCCTATAATGATCTCACCATGATTAAAGAGGCTGATCAGGGAGCCTTGTTTAGGGCTCCTGAAAGGATAAAACGAGAAGAACCAGAACTCTCTCAGGCAGAAACATACGCAGAATTTATGACAATTATCGATGATTTTTTAAAATCTTGACCGGTTGAAGAAGATTTTACTTGACGTAACGAAGAAACGCGTCCATCTTTATTGATACTGTTTGAAGTACATGAGCTGAGGTGTCGGTTATGAGTGAAGAATTCTATGCAGAAATGGAACAACTTCTACTGAAGTTGAGGAAAGAAATTTTAGAGAGTATTGCCGCAGAAGATGAAGATTTTCGTGGAATGATTCATGCCATGGGGATCAAGGATTTAGGCGATATTGCTGCAGATGATATTGCGAGCAAGAAGATGGAAGCTCTCAACCAGCACGCTGCCAACAGACTAAAAAGTGTTGAGGCTGCACTAACCCGACTAAAGAATGGTCGGTATGGTATGTGCCTGCAATGTGGAGCTAAGATTCCCGAAGAAAGGTTGCGGGCAATTCCCTATGCAGTGCTCTGTATAGCGTGTAAGACAGGGGAAGAGGGGCCGAAACGTCGTTCCTGGTAATATCACCTGATTTCTGTAAGGTATTGCCCCTGGTGTCAGTCGAACCAGGGGTTTGTCTTTTCTTTCCCGATTGTGGTTGCAGGACCATGCCCCGGGTATACGCGAGTATCATCAGGAAGGACGAAAAGGCGGTCGGTAATCGATGAAAATATTGCCTCCGGGGTACTGTTAGGCAGATCCGTTCTTCCTATTGATTGCATAAAAAGTGTGTCGCCTGAGAATAGGATGCCGTCGCCCTCATGGTACAGCGAAACAGAACCGGGGGAGTGACCTGGAGTGTGAATAACCCTCAGGCCACTTTCTTCCAGTATTTCATTATCTTCGTACAAATGAGTCGCCTCTGGTATTGTTTCCCACAACGTTTGAGATATGTGTGCCTGTCTTGGGTCGATTGCAAGAGCAAAATCCCGTAAAATTTTTCCACCCCGATGGCCAAGAAATGAAGCCTCTGTTGGATGTACCATAAGAGGTAGCGAGCCATAAACCTCAACTAGGCCAGGAATACCTAACACATGGTCCCAATGAGTATGTGTGAGATAAATAGCCTGAGGTTCAAGCTGCAGCGACTGAAGCTTTCGTGCAACACGTGCACCGTCGAAGCCCGGATCGATAATCCAGGCTTTCTTGGTATCATGTATGAGATAGCAATTGGTTCTATAGTCACCAAGTCGGAAACCGATAACTTCCATAGTTATTCCTTGTTTGAGTAACTAATTGCGGCTGTTCGGCCCCGTATATCCATACCGTTCATTTTTTCTATTGCTTTATCGGCATGTTCTTGCGTTAGGGTAATAAACGAATATTTGTCGTGTACTCTAATTGCAAAGATATCATCAGCGGTTATCTGAAGCTGATCTTGGAGTATCTGAGAAAGTTCCTTAGCGTATAGTCGTCTCATTTTGCCGATATTAAGATACAGCGTTCGTGCTCCCTCAGGGATTTCACGGGTTTTTGCACTTTTTGATAATCCCCGTTTGACACGCTGGGGTCTCTCTTCGGCTGTTTTGGGAGTATTCTTCACCCGAGTTGTTGAAGCCGAGCTTGATGCCAGATTCTTTTGAGACTGACTTCCCCGCTTATCAGTTCCTAACAATTCTCGCAGCAGATATGCAGTGAAATATCCACGGCGATGAAATGGAACAAACTTTTTAAATAGTTTCCGAAGATTTTCAAGCTCTTCTGGGTGGGAGTCTATTGCGAGCTTGGCAGCCAACATTTGGATCTTGCCGGCTAATACTTCTTCCGATTCCGGAAGTGATTTTTTTTCTGTGTTCATGAGCAGGGTCTCCTTAGATGTAATGATTTCTTGAGCGTCATGCGGCTCAGTAATACATACAATGCGATGTGGAGGTGTCTCCCATTCGTTGAGTGCATGTATGAGGGCAATGAGTTCCCCGCTGCTCAAACCGATAGCAAAAACTGTGGAAGCGAATACTTTTACTTTTTTCTGTGCCATCGATAATTGGTGTAAGCCAATTTTACTTATAGTGAGAGGGGGGACAGTTGTACGAAACCTTCGTTCAAGCTTTTGCCATGCGGCATCATCTTTATGGACCACGATATACTGAGGCTCCTGCAATGCATACAGAATATCGAGGATTCGATCGGTTTCGCTGAGAGGACTTGCGTAACATGCAAGAGTAATCCGGGACCGCTCCCAATCAGCCCGTGATAGTACTATTGTATGTTCAGTCAGTTCCTCCGGGGAACGGGTAAGATGAGAAAGTGCATCTACATAGAGTTCAATGTGTGTATCAGCATTCAGTTTAGTAAAAATGAAACGACAATCATCCAAGAATGCCTGCTTACGAAATTGCATCTGTTCTTCAGTTTCGTCGACATCCTTTAAAAAATCGTAGGCAAGAATCACTGACTGAGTTTGGGAAAGAAATATATTATCCCTTCGGATGTGATCAATCGCTCGCTGTGGTGTAGTTGCCAGTACTCGTGATGAATTGCTGAGTGATGAGAGGTCGTCTCTCGGCGATTGCGTTTCTGAAAGGAACGTCATTCCCTTACTTTGTGAAGACACGTGAGCAGACGCTAATACTTCCTGTGAGAGCAGCAACAATACCGATGGTTTGTTTGCTTGAAGAGCTAATCCGGAATTAATCGTTTTCTTTTGGTTTTGTTCCAACTCTTTTGATCGTTGAAGGGCGTAAGATACGACGAATTCCCCCACCTCAACTATAAGAGTGGAGCCAAAGTTTTCTGCTGATCGTTCCTGCAATTTGCCTTGAAGCAGGGAGGGGATTGGTTGTATGCTCATTCCTCCTCCACAGAGAATTCATTCATGCGATGCTCTTTTCTATCATCTGAAAAATAGGATATAGAGTGAAGCTTGCTTTGTCAAGGAAGTATCGATATGGTACTATATAGCTAATTGGGCTATAAGGAGCATAAATGGGTCGTCAGAGGAGCCAAATAGAGGTTGTTGAGCAACAAATTTCTGTGGTCGATCATGATATGGAGATCTTACTGGATGAGTTGGGACGCCATCTCCTGAATCTGCCACAACCCGTTGTTACCGAGGATACTGCTCAAGATTATCAGCATCTTGAAAAAGAAAAATCGATTTTGGATGATTATGATGCACACATTATCAATCTTCAACAGATTGGCCAAAGTCTGAATGATGCACATGCGAGAATTATCCAGCTAAAAGAATCCATTCGCCATAGTCAGCATGCACTTCGAGTTGTGTATGGGAGGCTTGGTGTGATTTCCTGGGAAGAGGCAACTTCCCATGTCCTTTCTGATGTTATTAGAAAGGAAGTGCCTATCATTGATGAAATGCAACAGAAGGTTGCCACGCTTAAACGTACAAGAGAGACTGCCTCACAGAGGACTCGAGAGAGTGCTTCCATCTTTAAAATTCCCAATAAATTCCGAGAGGCGATGATTTCACATAAGCTATCCAAGTTTACAAAGGGACACGAAGCTTTTTTTATTGAACTTGGGAATTCAATAGCGGCATCTTCCTGTATAAAACAGCTTCATAGCAATGCAGCTTTCCAACTTGATACTGAATACCATGCACATATTCGGGAAATAGGTGTGTGGGAAGAAGAGATAGCTATTCTTCAACAGCGAATATCTTCAGATAAAGGGAAACTTGAGCAAGAGGGTGTTGCTGGTTCATTCGAACGGAAAATACTCGATCTTCAGGGATTGCGAAAACAACAGGCTGAGCAGGTGAGACGTCTATCAATCACATATGCGCGAAAGGTATGTGCACAGGAGAATCCATGGAAGGCGGTTGATGTCAATGCCGATACGCTGCGGTGTTATGATCAGATTCGGAGACATGAGAGAATTAGAGCACAACTCGAAGTAAAAATTGAAGAACTCAGCATGGAGCAGCAGATAGGTGAACTCATCTCTCTTATTGAACAGGATGAGGAACGGATACAACATCTAAGACAGTTAATAGATCAACATAACCAGCAGATAGAGGAAATTCAAAAAACAATTTCGCAACATAGGGAACGGATTGTAGAACTTAAGAAGACTCTGGCGTCAAGTCTTGAACGCGAGGAATTTCTGTAATGTCAAATCGTAGGCCTATTACCGAAAAAAATCTCTCAGAAGCTCGCACTCGTGAACATAGGTATGATGCATTACAAAAAAAAACAACAAAAGATCCGGATCAGCTTCATCTCGGGTTTGATGCGAAACCACCTTCAAGAAACGATGCTCAACACCTTGTAGATGAACGAAGAAAGGAGAGGGCAAGTTCAGTAAAACCAAAAGCGAAGTCAGTCCCAAAGCCAAAGAAAGGTGCACAAACCAGCACACCGCTAGGTGAGAAACAGGCGAATCAGACGAAACATCATGCCCCTCCGCTGCATTCATCAAACAAATCAAAACAAAGTGGGAAAACTACTACTCGTAAAAAACATGCTGCACCATCATCAACCAAAAAACCTAGGAAGAAAAAAAGTTCTAAGAAGAAAAAGTCTTCATCTAAGGTTTCTGTTCATATACCATTACCATTCTTTATAGCTTCAGTGATTGTTGTTGCTCTGATTCTTGGGTCTCTTGTAGCCTGGCAAATTGTTGGATTTCGTCCATTCGGAGGGTCCGTATCGGAAGTACGAAATACTGAACCGATTTCGGTGACTATTGATCCGGGGATGACTGCCCGTTCAATTTCCCGGTTGTTGGAATCCCGTGGTATAGTTTCAGATGCAAAAGCATTTGAACAGTACCTTGAAGTGCAGGGAAGTGCTACGCGATTACAATCAGGTACGTTCGTTCTTGACCCAGGCCTTTCACACGCACTTATTGCTGAGACACTCCTTTCTCCACCCACATTACTTCATGAGCAGCCTTCTATCACAATTTTTGCAGGGTCTACTATCTCTGATATCGATTCGCAATTAGCAGCATTAGGGTATGCTCCTTCAGGAGCCTTTTCGGATGCAGCCTTCTTACTTGCAGAAGACCGAGGTTTGCCGTTTGCCGAGGGGTGGTTTTTAAGCGGTTCCTATACCTTTGAGGTCTCGTCAGCGGTGAGTATGCAATTGGCTGCAACCATGCAGGATGCATTTAATGAAGCCGTTAGACCCTATTTTTCAGCACTCGATGAGTTGGGTATTTCACTTACGGATGGTGTAATTATTGCATCAATGATTCAGCGTGAGACGAATAGTGTGTTGCAGATGGCCGACATTGCCGGTGTTATATACAATCGTCTGCGTTCCGATATGCCTCTTGGACTTGATGCTTCACTGAGATACGGGATAGAAGCATGGGATCGACCTCTGATTGTACGGGAAACTCAGTCGACACATCCTTATAACACAAGAAGAGTTAAGGGATTACCTCCGACAGGGATTGGGTGTTCGAGCCTTGCAGCTATTGATGCTGCAATGAATCCCTCTTCACATGACTGGTATTATTATATTCATGATAAACAAGGTGAGATCCACTTCGCCAAGACATACGATGAACATAATGAGAATATCGCGAGGTATTTGGAATAAAATCGTGATATTGAGTTTTTTTTTACAATAGTGTAAGGTAACCCTCGTTCGACACGAGAGCGACCATGCCGGCGTGGTGAAATTGGTAGACACGATAGACTCAAAATCTATTGGGGGCAACTCTGTATCGGTTCGAGTCCGATCGCCGGTAATACTATAGTGAACATGAAGCATTAAGAAATCCACTGGACGAGCTCTGGTGGATTCTTTACGAGTGGCTCTCTTGTCTGAAAAACTGTACTCAGTTATAATCCACTGACAATAAGGGAAACTTTTGTGACAACTATACCAGGTCTGTGGATATTCATTGTCTCTGGAATCATACTCTCTATGCTCGTTATTCATGGTATTCGGAACCGTAAAACTGCTATTGGACGTGCATTTCTGTTTCTCATCTGCTGTGCCTGGATTTGGACTATAGGATTCATATTCGAACTGACAGCAGAAACTCTTGAAAGTAAACTATTGTTTGCTCGAATACAATATATCGGTATCTCTATTATTCCTATTGCTTGGTTGTATTTATCAAGTGTCCATACCGGAAGAGTATTGCATAAAGCGTTGTGGTTCACTGGAATAGGCATTACCACAGTGAGTCTCATCTTTATTTTTCTTGTCCCGCTTCCCAATCTATTTTGGGGGAGTCCTTCGCTGGTGAATGTCGGTTCTCACCACATCGCCGTCGATTATGATTATGGGTTCTGGTTCTACTATATACTTACTCCCTACATTACAATTTCTGTGCTTGTTTCTCTAGGAATGCTCGTCCACCTGTTTGTACAACCTCACGTACTCTATAGACGGCAGACCTTTCTCATAATTCTTGGATCCATAATTCCACTCGTAGTGAACATCTTTTATGTGATTGAAGTTACTCCTGTATCCCATATTAATTATTCGTCTGCTACCCTAAGCATCACAGGACTATTATTTGGCTATGCTCTTTTCAGGTATGGGTATTTGGACATTTATCCACTTGCCCGGGATATTATCTTTGAAAACATGCATGATGCCGTAATTGTGCTTAACAATCAGAGAAAAATAATAGATGCAAATCTGGCCATGAGAAACTTAATCCCTCTTTCGGTCGAAATCATAGGGAAGGACTATCATGAGGTTGAGACAAAGTACATAGGCAAGCACCTGTTTGATGGGTTGCTGAATTCTGATCAGGAGCATGCAAAGGAACCACTTATACTGGATGGGAGATTTTATGATGTCTCTTATACGCATATAGTGGATCGTCAAGGACAGGGAAGTTGTTATTTTCTTGTATTTCACGATGTAACAGAGCGAGAGAAGCTTCATAAGAAAATTGAAGAATTAGGTCGGAGAGATCCTCTTACTGGTGTATTTAATAGACGGGAGTTATTCATACGAATAGAAAAAGTTTATACGGAAATGCACAGGACCTGGGCAACCTGCTCTCTGATAATGTTAGACATTGATCATTTTAAAGATATTAACGATACCTACGGTCACGAAGTTGGAGATCGTGTATTGGAAACCCTTGCAAAAGTGTTATTTCACAATATCAAATTCTCGGATAGCATCGGGCGTTACGGAGGCGACGAGTTCATTATTGTGATTCCTAACTCAACTGAGCACGATGCAGTGCAACTTGCTGAAAGGATACGAACAGATGCAGGCAGTCAGGCCATCCATGCAAGTGAAGAGCATACGATTTCAATTCAGCTCAGTCTTGGTGTTATCACCTTTTCTTGTACAGACGTACCACCGAGTTCTGATATTGCTTCACTACTCATAGCTGAGACAGACAAAGCTCTCTATGAGGCCAAGCGATTGGGTCGAAACCAAGTTTACGTTGGCAGCAATTCACTTGCAGGAGCAGGAGAAGCACCCCCTGTTACACCGCTTTAATCACAAACAAGTGCATAGTCTCGTTTCCAGCATTTCTGATCCCCAATAAGGTCTGTTCTGGAATTTCTACGATGGCACCCTCTGCATAGGAGTGTTCTTCCTGCTCATTCAGAGTAAGTCCGAGAGTCCCCCGTGTGATTATCATATGAGCAGCTTCTGCTGTTGGGTGTGAATCAACCGATTCTCCAACTGCTAAACTCAGATGGTTAATACGAACTCGTGGTCCACCTACGATTCTTTCTACTGCAGTGGTATCTGCAATACTGTATGCGTATACCTTTTCAATCATGTGCGACTTCCTTTTTCGGTAATTTTGCCTTTGCAGTTATCGATTCAATCCTAATGGCTATAACCGTGGTATGGTTGCCTGAACGTTCAATATACTGTTCTGCCTCTTCTTTGTAATTAGGGCTGTATTTATGAGCAATAGCACGGAGTGCCTCCCTCTTTTCATTCTCATCTGAAACTAGGGTTGCAATCCCATGCACGATTGCAGACTCATACTCTGTAGAAAATTCACTCGGTAAGGTATGAATTTTCCCAACACAGGAGAAGACCACTTGAGGGTTTGTAGCAATACGCTGTAATTTTGTCCCCTCAGTTGCACTATGTACATAAATGATATTGCCTGCGAGTGCATGCGAAATCGGGATTGCATAGGGTCTTCCATCCAGCGTAGCCATAGATAGTACGCCATACGGAGCCACTTCAATAAGATTTCGTGCAAACTCTTCTGATTGTTGTCTGTCTTTTCTTCTCATGATTCCCCTCGTATGATGCTTACCTTAGCATAAAAGCGATTTGTTTTTAAGTTGCATAAGTAACAACATCGTAAACAAGTCCCTAACAATACTTCAGGTAAACCAGAGTAAGGAGTAAAATAGTGAAATATGCATAAATATACAGAAAACCCCTATACAAAAAATGAAAATGAATATATATACAGATAATGGGAATGTTTTCCCGAGAATTTTAAGGAGAAATACTATGCTTACAGTTGGAGTGATTGGTGCAACAGGATATGCGGGAGCAGAACTTATGCGACTGCTGAGTCGGCATCCGAATGTTCAGAAAATTGTAGCCGGATCGCACAGTTATGTGAACAAATCGTATGCTTCTGTCTATCCAAATTTTGCTAAGGTGTTTGAATACCCTTGTCATGAGGCAGACATTGCCACTTTTGCAGCAACATGTGATGTAGTATTTGTTTCTCTACCTCACGGTATTGCCTCGCAGCAGATTTCTGAAGCAACATTGGCTCAATGCGTCATTATCGATCTTGGAGCAGATTACCGTTTACACGACTCCTCGGTATATGAGGAATGGTACAAAACACCGCATGGAAATCCACGGCTTTTACAAAAAGCGGTCTATGGACTCTCAGAATTATATAGGACCGATGTGGCGGGTGCTCGTCTCATTGCTAACCCAGGGTGTTATACCACATGTTCCATTTTGGCTGCACACCCGTTGCTTGCAGAAAAACTTGTTAAGCCCGACTCTCTCATCATTGATGCAAAATCGGGAGTCTCTGGGGCAGGACGATCAGAAAAACTCGGGTCTTTATTCTGTGAAAGTAATGAATCAATTAAAGCATATGGGGTAGCAAGCCATAGACACACTCCCGAGATTGAACAACAACTCTCCATAACACACTCGCAAGGTCTTTCCGATACAGGGATTGTTGTTTCATTCACACCACACCTTGTTCCCATGAATCGTGGCATACTTGCAACTGTATATGCTACATTACGTCCACATATCACAAAAGAAGATATTGTTGACGCGTTCAACGATGCTTACGCTCACGAGAAATTCATTCGGGTACTTCCGTATGGAACCTTCCCCGAAACGCGATGGGTAAAAGGATCGAATTATTGTGACATTGGATTTACCATAGACTCACGTACTCAGCGAGTTGTCGTGTGTGGAGCAATTGATAATCTCGTGAAAGGTGCTGCAGGTCAAGCAGTACAGAATATGAATATTGTGTTCGGGCTTGAAGAACAGTCAGGTCTCGATGAAGTCCCCGCATTCCCCATATAAGAGGAGGAGAACCAAATGAAATCAGTTAAAGGTGGAATCACATCCCCGAAAAAATTCCTTGTTGGCTCTACCGCTGCAGGTATCAAGAAAAGAAAAAAAGATATGACCGTGCTGCTATCTGAACTTCCTGCCACAGTTGCGGGTGTATTTACTACAAATGTAGTCAAGGCAGCTCCTGTTGTATGGGATCAGCAGATTGTAGCGCAACATCAGCCAGTTAGTGCCATTGTAGTTAATAGTGGAAATGCAAATGCCTGTACAGGAAAACAGGGTGATGCCGATGTTCGGGCAATGGCGGAACAGGTTGCTCAAAGTTTGCACTTGGTACCTGAAGAGGTATTGGTATGTTCAACCGGCGTGATCGGTGTTCCACTTCCCATGCAGAAAGTGTTGGAAGGAATCAACACCTGTACGATGCATATGGGACATACTTCCAAGCATGCTTCTGATTCTGCTGAGGCCATTTTAACCACCGACACCTTTACAAAAACACTCGCAGTGGAGATTGAGATTGCAGGGAAGTCGGTAAAAATCGGAGGAATGGCAAAAGGGTCGGGCATGATTCATCCTAATATGGCGACCATGCTCTCGTTTATTACTACCGATGCTGCAATTTCTCAATCCTATCTGCAGACACTTTTAGGAAATACCGTTGTTGACTCGTATAATATGATTTCGGTCGATGGAGACACGAGTACGAATGATACCGTGCTTGTACTTGCCAATGGAGCTGCTGAAGCCCCTGAATTGGTACCCGGTACAAAAGAGGCTCAACTCTTTGAAGAGGCCTTTATGTATGTTCATACCGAACTGGCAAAGCAGATAGTCCTCGATGGTGAGGGCGCCGGTAAGTTTATTGAAGTGGAAATTTCTGGAGCACCTTCCAAACAGGATGCTCGACTTATGGCACGATCAGTAATCTCCAGTAGTCTGGTGAAAACTGCATTCTTTGGATCTGATGCCAATTGGGGACGGATGCTTTGTGCCATGGGATATTCAGGGGCTGACTTTGATCCCTCTGAGGTATCAATCACCTATGCAAGCGAGCGGGGGATGATTGCAGTCATGAAGGACGGAGTTCCCCTTCAGTTTGACGAAGATTTAGCGAAGAGTATACTCCAGGAGAAAATTATCTACGTTTCTGCACAGGTCGGAGATGGCAAAGGTTCCTCCACAGCCTGGGGATGTGATCTATCCTATGAGTATGTTCGGATAAATGGAGATTATAGAAGTTGACTATGAAGCGGGAAATTGAAAAAGCAAGCGTACTCATTGAAGCATTACCCTATATTCGCAGGTTTGCTGGAAGTATCGTGGTGGTAAAGTATGGTGGAAGTGCCATGGTCGATGAGAAGATCAAAAAATCGGTTATTCAAGATATCGCCATGATGAAAATGATTGGTATGCGTCCTGTAGTAGTGCATGGTGGAGGTAACTCGATTACTGCTCTCATGGAGCGGTTGGGAAAGAAGAGTGAATTTCTCGATGGTCTTCGCATTACTGATGTTGAAACTGCCCAGATTGCAGAGATGGTTCTTTCCGGAACAATTTCCAAAGAATTGGTACAGAATCTTCAAGGCCAGGGAATCCAGGCGGTTGGTATAAACGGAAAAGATGGTGATACCCTTATAGCAAAAAAGAAGCTGCACAACGGAAAGGATCTCGGTTATGTGGGCGAAGTGGTACGAGTGAATACGGCACTGCTCGATAGCCTTATGACGAGTGATTTTGTACCGGTTGTAGCCCCTGTGGGAACCGATTTTTCTGGTAATACATACAACATCAATGCCGACTATGCTGCGAGTGCAATAGCCGGTGCATTGCATGCTCAAAAGTTGGTCTTTCTCACCGATGTAGAGGGGATTCTCCGTGATAAAGAGGATCCTTCAAGTATTTTACGACAACTTACCCTACATGAAGCTGAACGGTATATTGAGGATGGAACAATTTGTGGGGGCATGATTCCTAAAACCCAGTGCTGTATGGACGGAATTCGACAGGGGGTACAAAGTGTTCACATTCTCGATGGGAGAACCCCTCACTCGCTCTTATTGGAAATCTTCACCAATGAAGGTGTAGGGACCATGATGACCCGCTAGCAGTAGATAAGGAGAACATACCGATGCAAGATTTTATTGAGAGAGGAAAATCTGTTTACATGGAGACCTATGCACAATTCCCCGTAGTGTTAACACGGGGTAGTGGTCGCTATGTTTTTGATATAGATGGGAAGAAATATCTCGATATGGTCGCTGGTATTGCAGTTAATATTTTTGGCTATGGCGATGCAGAACTCTCTGCGGCATTACAAGAAGTAATCGCAAATGGAATGATGCACTGCTCGAACCTTTATTGGAATCGGGTAGGGATTGAAGCAGCAGATCGATTAGTTAGACTCAGTAAAATGGATCGCGTATTCTTCTGTAACAGTGGAACTGAAGCAAATGAAGCTGCCATTAAATTAGTGAAAAAGTATGGCTCGTCCAAATCCGAGGGTAGAACAGATATCATTACGATGCAGCAGTCTTTTCACGGCAGAACCTATGGAGCACTGACTGCCACTGGTCAGACGAAATATCAGGAAGCATTTAAACCATTACTACCGGGATTTGCGTATGCTCCATTCAATGATTTCGCAGCTCTCGAAGCTATGGTTACCGATACAACATGTGCAATTTTTATAGAACCTGTGCAGGGAGAGGGTGGTGTGATTCCTGCAGATCCTGTGTTTTTACAGAACGTGCGAAAATTATGTGATAAGAAAGATATTCTCCTCGTGTTTGATGAAGTTCAATGTGGCATGGGCCGTACTGGCTACACCTTTGCATGGCAAGCAGCTCAGATAGTTCCCGATGTTATGACGCTTGCTAAAGGTCTCGGAGCGGGAGTACCTATTGGTGCCGTGGTGGCTAAAGGAGCAGCAGCTCAAGTATTCAGACCGGGGGATCATGGAGCAACCTTCGGGGGGAACCTGTTGTCGACCACAGCTGCAAATTGTGTGCTCAAGAGGTTGGAGGAGAGTTCCCTGCTGAATCATGTGAAGGATGTGTCAGACTACCTTTGGGCCGCACTCCAGAATCTCAAACAGCAGTTTTCGATAATAGAAGAAATTCGTGGTACAGGGCTCATGGTTGGTGTGCAGCTTTCGATGCCAGTGCGACCTATTCTGGATGCCTGTATGGACGCTGGACTCATTCTTGCCAGTGCCGGGTCACATACACTCCGTTTTGTTCCTCCTTTGACGATAACGCACGAAGAGATTGACGAGGCCATTACACTGCTCACAAATGTATTAAAAAAATCGGGGTCTTGACACTTTTATTGCCACTGGTATGTTTATGCGTTACTATAAACCTCTAGGTGAGTTTTATAGCTACGGAGGATTGGATGAAAAGTGTACTACAGAAGATGCTGGCTGCTCTTCTGATATGTTTCAGTGGAGTTGTGTTTGCTCAAACAGGGATTACTCCCGAAGTACTGCACAACTCTAACGATATTCTTGCCTCCACCGTTCCCATAAAATATGGTGACATCTCCTTTAGGGAGAGAATCTTAAAGAGAACTGAGGGGACACGTGATCCTGTAGGTCTTGTGTTATCAGGCGGCTCAGCTCGGGCTTTTGCACATATTGGTGTACTTCGATACCTCGAAGAACATGGAATCGTTCCCGATTTTATCATCTCAAATTCCATGGGATCCATAGTGGGAATTCTCTATGCAGCCGGACTTTCTCCCGAACAGATTTTCACGGTATGTTCTCAGCTTGATACCACTCAGCTGTTTGATCTGTCGTGGCCGCTTGCAGGCGGATTTCTCGATACTTCACGATTCAGCTCTCTGGTGGCAACATATTTGGGCGAATCTACTCAGCTTGAAGATCTACCTATTCCCATTATGATAGTGAGTGAGGATATTGCCACAAAACGACAAGTCCAGATTATGGAGGGGTCGGTACTCAACGTGTTTGATGCAGCATTTGCCCTTCCTGTCTATTTCCCTCCAGTGAACTATCGAGGACACCTATTGATTGATGGAGGGTTCACCAATCTAGTTCCGCTCGATATTGCGTATGAATATACCGATACAGCGATTGTCTCCACAACCTTCTATGAAGGGAAGGATATAAATTTACGAAATGCCCTTTCGGTGTTGAATACTTCCATTGATATTGCGAAGCGACGCGAGGGAGTCGCCGAATTACAAAAGCATCCAGATGCCATATGGATTCGGTGTGATGTGGAGGATTTCTCCTTCATGGACTTTGCGTCTATAGATGAATTGGCACTTAGGGGATATGAATCGGCTCAGGAACAGGACTCAGCATTAGCAGCATTGAATGCACGTGGTACAACGCTCGGGATGCGTGAGTTCAGGGCTAATTTTTCGGCACGGGAGAAGCAGGTTCTCAGTGACTATCGACTCTTCACAAGAGTTTCACAGCATAGGCTCTCACAGCAGCTGTTTATGGGGCTTCGTTCTTTCAACTATGAGGGCGATTACTGGTATCTCAGAGATGATGCAATTTTCGGACTCATGTATAATTTACGGTGGAAGGATCTGTGGGTGTCCATACATGGAGGAATGGGATGGAAAACAGTCTCTCCCATGATGGTGTATCCAGGATTAAGCACCAGTTTTTCGTATCATCCAATCCCTCCTCTTTTGATTGAGGCAGATATTGTTGCTACCTCTGAAACTGACATTCTTCCATCGTGGTATCAGCGTGGAGTTATCCACTTTAAACAAAACTATATCGCCGATGCACTTCGTGCAGAAATAACGCTAAAAATTGAGCACCTTCTCTCTCCGGAGATTACTCTGGAATCCATGCTCGTCCATACAGGAGCCTCTATCACCTGGGCACGTCCTGAAAATTCTGGAATGGTATTGTTTGCAGAGGGAGCTTGGCAGTTAGCGGGAACATGGGATCGTAGTTTCCTGCATACCAAAGTGACTGGAAAATTCCCAATTGGCGATATTGTGCTTCACATGGGATATACAGGCCGATTTGCTCTCGATGCATTAGGAGAAGTTCCTTTCTACCGTGAGGATGGATTCAAAACGACCGACGCAACCCTGCTTGCTCAAGGAACCATTATTGCAAATCAGCTTATCGTGGGGCGGTTTGGGGTCGATTGGCAGCCAAGTAATTTTAAGCCCACAGCAGGAGAGTTGCTGATTTTCAAAGACTCCTCGATAGGAGTATATGGAGAGTTCCTTTGGAACGAAGCTTCGGTGTATGTGCCGGTTGCTTCTGTTGGAATGCAATTTTCAACCACAATTTCGCTGTTAGGATTGAACTCCTTGCCAACTTCGTTGTATGTAGGATACGACGGTCCCGCAAATGGCTTCATTTGGGGATTCTATTTTGGCAGGAGAATATGAAAAGAACAGCTGCAATCCCTCAATGGCTCATAACACGAATTTTACCTCAGGGAATATCACTTCAGATACTCGACATCGACCAGCATGTGCTCTTCTCAAGTAGTGGGAAATGGCTCCACCCACTGTTAGAAGCTGAGCAGTTTATACTTCGAGAGGGATTGCAACCTGAGCATCTCATTTTGCATGATCGAATTGCTGGACGTGCCGCAGCGGCTTTAGCGGTCCATATCGGTTTTTCTGTGGTAAAAGCTGAGATGATGAGTACGCTCGCAGAAGCGGTATATAAACGATACAATGTTCCTTATGCAGCCGATACGGTGGTAGTACGTATTGATTGTAAAACAGAGGAACTCGTAACCGATTCCATGGAATTGCATCAAATTTACGAGATGATTGTTGAACGGGCAAAAAAGTCTATTCGTTCTCTACAATAAGTTAGGTATGACGAACTTTTTCATTGACATGTATATAGAGTTTTCGGTATCGTCTGGAATATGAATTCGGTTACCATCCTCACTGCCTTAGTACTTACCCTTATTGCCGGTCTTTCTACAGGAATCGGCGGATTGTTGAGCATGTTTCAGAAACGGTCGAGTTCTCATTTTTTATGTGCATCACTCGGGTTCTCTGCTGGCGTCATGGTATACCTCTCGTTCATGGAAATCCTCCCAGAAGCTCTGCACTATCTTGAGCAATATTTTCCCGACAACCGTGCCGGATTGTATACCGTATTGGCTTTTTTTGGTGGCATTCTCGTCATTGGACTTATCGACAGATTCGTTCCATCGCAGGATAACCCACATGAAATTCCAGATGTTGTGTCATTGGTAAATTCAGCACATCCCTGTACCGACACCCATTTGCTTCGTACCGGTATTCTCTCCGCTCTTGCCATTGCAATTCATAATTTACCAGAGGGGTTGGCTACATTTACCAGTTACATGGCCGATCCTCAAATTGGAATTAGCATCGCAATAGCCATTGCTATCCACAATATTCCTGAGGGAATTGCGGTTGCAGTACCTATTTACTTTGCTACTGGGAATAGGGCAAAAAGTCTTGTGATTGCTCTACTCTCAGGACTCTCAGAAATGCTTGGAGCCTTTTTAGGATTATTGCTTTTCTCTGTTTCAAATACTGATCTTATGCTTGGGTTTGTACTAGCTTCTACTGCAGGAGTTATGATCTATATCTCTTTCGACGAGCTGCTTCCTACCGCAGAACGGTACGGAGAACATCACCTTGCAATTTATGGTGTCATCGGAGGCATGGTAGTCATGGCTGGGAGTCTTCTACTTCTTGCGTGAACGCTCTTGTGCAAGGGAAAACTCACAACCACAAT
>Ga0334901_1001390_pt1 | contig 25762 bp, 18 predicted proteins | sample GraSluR3_MG_3_FD_207216 | JGI IMG/M metagenome (GOLD analysis project Ga0334901, IMG submission 207216) | Sludge microbial communities from methane-producing bioreactor in Wageningen University, Netherlands - Granular Sludge_15_08-R3 | ecosystem: Engineered > Bioreactor > Anaerobic >... | reverse complement strand
CGACGGCGCTGGGCGCCGCGGGCAGGCCGCCGGCGAGCGATCGCGTCGCCGTGGGATTCATCGGTCTGGGCGGGCACGGCATCGGCCGCAATCTGCGCATGTTCCTGGCCCAGGCCGACGCCGAGCCGGTCGCCCTGTGCGACGTGGATGAACGGCGCATCGCCGAGGGGCTCAAGACCGTGCGAAGCCAGCGGGGCGAGAGTTTCACCTGCCCCACGACCCAAGACTGGCGCGAGGTCGTCGCGCGCGGCGACGTCGACGCGGTGATGATCTCGACGGCCGATCACTGGCACGTGCCCATGTCGGTCGCGGCGGTCAAGGCCGGCAAAGACGTGATCTGCGAAAAGCCCACGCTGACGATTGCCGGCGGGCGCGTGCTGGCCGACACGGTGCGGCGTTACGGGGCGGTCTTTCAGACGTCGACCGAAGACCGCTCGCTCGGCATCTATCACCGCATGGCCGAGTTGGTGCGCAACGGGCGGATCGGCAAGCTTGAGCGGATCCGGGTCCAGTTGCCGGCCGGTCCGGCCGAGCCCGGCGACCCGCGCCCCAAGCCCGTGCCCGAGGGATTCGACTGGGACCTGTGGCTGGGCCCCGCGCCGTGGAGGCCGTACCGCGAAGGGCTGCACCAGTTCCACTGGCGATGGAATCGCGACTACTCGGGCGGCAACCTCACCGACTGGGGCGCCCATCAACTCGACACGGCCCAATGGGCCAACGACACCGAACGCACGGGCCCCATCGAGGTCGAGGGGACGGGTAAGCGGTTCGAGAACGGGTTGTACGACGTGTTCCACGAATACCACCTGGTCTACCGCTACGCCAACGGCGTCGAGCTGCACGTCGACAGCGGCGGCACCGGACTGCGGTTCGAGGGCTCCGAGGGCTGGCTCGGCAACAAGAGCTGGAGGGCGCCGATCGAGGCCAGCTCGCGGGAGATACGCGACAGCGTCATCGGGCCCAACGAGCTGCACCTGTTCACTTGCCCCCAGGGCGAGCACCGTAACTTTCTCGATTGCGTGAAGAGCCGCCAGGACCCCTACTTCCCCGCCGAAGTCGGCCACCGCTGCTCATCGGTCGCCCACGTCGGCGTCATCGCCATGGAACTGGGGCGCAAACTCCGCTGGAATCCCGATGCCGAAGCATTTGTCGACGACGACACGGCCAACCGGATGCGCTCGCGGGCGATGCGGGAGCCGTGGACGCTGTGAGCAAGGGTTCGGGGTTTCGGGACGTTACCGCGCGGACGGTAAGCAAGGCTTTCCCACGCGCCATGCACTCGGGCGGTCGTGACGCGTCTTCCCGTCAGAACAGCAGGATCGGTTGGGGCGTGAAGGCGAGGGGAACCAGCGCCAGGGCGAGCAGGCCGAGGATCACCCGTATCCACCCGACGGGCTCGCGGTCGTTCGAGGTGGGGGGATGGCCGGGTCCCATCAGGATCAACAGAAACAGCATGAGCCACCACCAGAAGAGCCAGAGCCGGATCGTCACCCAGATGGCGGCAATGAGAATGGCCGCGGCGACGAACCTCGCTCGCGAGCCCAGTAACCCGTAGAGGATGTGGCCGCCGTCGAGTTGGCCGATGGGCAGCAGATTCAGCGCCGTGATCAGCAGCCCGACCCAACCGGCAAAGGCCAGGGGGTGCAGCTTGATCAACGCCCCAGACTCCGGTCCGACGAGCCAGCCGGCCAGGGTCGAGAAGAGGAACGACGTGCCCAGCACGGGCTCGTTGGGCGCGACCGTTGCGGCGACGGTCGAAAGCCGCAGGCCGATCACGCAGCAGACCAGCGTGGGCACCAGCCCGGCCAGGGGGCCGGTGACGCCGATGTCGAACAGGGCCTTGCGGTGGCGCACGCGGGTGTCCATGCCGATCACCGCCCCGAAGGTCCCGAACGGCGAGAACGGCATGGGCAGGAAGTAGGGCAGGCTGGCGTACACGCCGTACCGCCGCGCCTGCAGGTAGTGGCCCGCCTCGTGGCACACCAGGATGGTCATCAAGGCCGCCGAGTAGGCCAGCCCGCTCATCAGGTCGAATTCGATGGCCCAACCCTCCATCCGAAACTCGCTGCCCGCCAGCAAGGTGCTCAGGCAAGTCGCCACGAACAGCAGCACGGGCAGGCGGATCCTCCGCGGGCCGAGCGAGCGCGCCACGGGAGACGCGTCGTCGGTCACCTCGTCGGCCGCGGTGAGAACAAGCACATCGTCGGGGGGGGCCTCGTCGGCCGCGGTAAGGAGGATCTCGTCCACGTCGGGTGGGGAGGTTTCGACGCGGTCGGTCGTCTGCGGATGCTTGTTGCTGTTCATGAGTACGTCTATTCTACCTCTTCGAGGCCTTGAATCGAAGATCAACCGCCCGGTCAGTCCCTACTGCACCTGGCCTGCTTGCGGTAAACTGAGCCCCATGCTTACCTTCGACGACGCCCACCACCGAATTGGACGATCCTGCATCGTCCACGCGGACTGTTTCGAGTGGCTCTCTGGGCTACCCGAGAACACTCTCCATGCCGTGGTCACCGACCCACCCTACGGGGTTAAAGAATACGATTACGACCAACTGGAGAAGCGCGCGAACGGCAAGGGCGGCATCTGGCGGATCCCACCATCCTTTGACGGCCATACGCGGGCCCCGCTCCCGCGCTTCACGGCGTTGAACGGGAAAGAGCGAGGTCGGCTGCGTGAATTCTTCGTCGATTGGGGGCGCCTGACCTGCCGTGCGCTTCGGCCGGGAGCCCACGTTTTCATCGCAACCAACGCCTTCATTGCCCAACTTCTCTATGATGCGTTAGTTGACGGAGGGCTGGAATTTCGGGGCGAAATCATCCGCCTTGTGCGCACCCTGCGCGGCGGGGATCGGCCCAAGAACGCCGAAGAGGAGTTTCCCGGCGTTTCGTCGCTGCCCAAAGGCTGTTACGAGCCCTGGGGCCTCTTTCGCAAGCCCACGGACTTGAGAGTCTCCGATTGCCTTCGCAAGTATCAAACGGGCGGGCTCCGTCGATACTCGGACGGCCCTTTCGAGGATGTTGTCCCCAGCGAACGGACGCCACGGCGCGAGCGGGCCATCGCAGATCACCCCAGCTTGAAGCCGCAGTCATTTCTGCGCCGGATCGTCTACGCCTCGCTCCCCTTGGGCGAGGGCGTAATTGCCGATCCCTTCATGGGCTCGGGATCGACCATCGCCGCCTGCGAAGCCGTCGGCTTGCAGGGCATCGGAATCGAGCGGCACCTCGAGTACTTCAACCTGGCCAAAGAGGCCATCCCAAGGCTGAAGGCCGTGCCGTCGGAGGCCGACGAAGCACTCCGTTCAGGGCGCCTGTTCTGAACGGTAGACCCAGTTGGCTTCCATCTTCTCGTAACCGCTCCGCGTCACGCTGGCGGTGATCGTCCGCCGGCTCGTCGCCGACCGGTCGGAGAAAGCCCAATCGCTTGTTGCCATTTGCGCCCCGACCACCTTGACGAATCGAAACGGCTTCGGACAGATACCTCGGATTGCGTCTCGTGGGCCGTTGGCGTCAAACACGAACACCATCAGCCAAACGTCTTCAACATTGTGACCCTGCCACCCACGTGCATGGCGAGACGCTTTGATTTCGATTCCCTCTGTCCCGTGCTGGCAAGCATCGTTCTCAAACCTGGCCTTCGGGATCAAATCCGGGTGCCCATTGTGATACGTGTTCTTGGCCAGCGTCCGGCAGTGTTTTGGAATGGTTGCCGACATGAACTCGCCCACGATGCTGGAGGAATTTGCTGGCATCAGAAACGATTCGAGCCTCGGCAGTTCGCGCGTATGGAGCTGTCCATTCAGAAATCCCAGAAACTCTAGATACTCGTTCATCGCCCTCCGCAAGTGTTCAATCGTCAGGCCATACGGCAAGGTCACCCGCGCGTTGAAGCCTTGCGGATTGAGTGACACTGGGGTGCATGCCGCGCATTCGTCCATGATTCGTCTCCCGGTGTTCCTTCACCGGTGCGGACTCTAACAAAGGCTGGCAAGTTGGGCAAGGTTGGATTTCGAGCCTTTGCGCATGCTACCATCGCAACACCCTTGCGACAGCGGGCTGAATCTCTGTAAGCTCTTGTACCACAACAGGATTTGCCACGCGTCGATGGGCGATGTGCCCTCCACAAATCGGCCCCCCTCTTGATCCGTGGCCCCCTTTGGGCCACGATCGGCCGGCAGAGGCCCTGCCCCGACGCCACGAGCCATATTCCGGGAGATCGCTCTCATGTTGGATCGCTTTTTCGGGCTGTCGGCCAACCGCACGCGCGTCGGCACCGAGTTGCTGGCCGGATTGACCACCTTCTTGACCATGGCCTACATCATCTTCGTGCAGCCGGCCGTGCTCTCGGGATCGATGTTCGGTCAACCGACGGGGCTCGATTTCGGGGCCGTCACCACGGCCACCTGCCTGGCTGCCGCGCTGGGCAGCGTGCTGATGGGGTTGTGGGGCCGGTATCCGATCGCCCAGGCGCCCGGGATGGGCGAGAACTTCTTCTTCGTCTTCTCGGTGCTTCCCGCCGCCGCCCTCGTCGCCGCCGAAAACGGCGGTTCGCCCTCCGAGGCCTGGCAGATCGGCCTGGGCGTCGTGTTCATTGCGGGCGTGCTTTTCATCGTGGTGTCGGCCCTCGGAGTCCAGCGCATGCTGATGGATACGATCGGACCAAGCATGCGCAACGCGATTGCCGTGGGCATCGGCCTGTTCATCGCCTTCATCGGGTTGCGGAATGCATCGCTCGTGCTGGCGGATCCGGGCACCGGCGTGAAGCTCAATCACCAGCTCGGGTCGCCCGACCTGATCGTCTTCTTTTTCGGGCTCCTGGTGACGGCCGGGCTGCGCGCGCGCCGGGTCCGCGGCTCGATCGTGTGGGGCATCCTGGCGGCGACCGCGCTGGCCGCGGCCATGAAGACCGCCGTGCCCCATTTGCCCGAGGCGGTGGCCGGGTCGAAGCTGGTCGCCGAATCGGCGCTGGTGACGCGGTTCGAGCTGGCCGAGGGCGTGCTCTCCCAGCCTCCGTCGATCATGCCGACCTGGATGAAGATGGACCTGGCCGGGGCCGTGTCGCTCTCGATGATCCCGTTCATCCTGATCTTCCTGTTCATGGATGTGTTCGACACGCTGGGCACGCTGATCGGCGTGAGCGAGCAGGCGGGCCTGATCGAGGACGGCCACCTGCCGCGGATGCGACAGGCCCTGCTCTCCGACGCGGTGGCCACGACGGCCGGGGCGGCCCTGGGCACGAGCACCGTGACCAGCTTCATCGAGAGCGCGGCGGGCGTCGAGCAGGGCGGACGCACCGGGTTGACCGCCGTGGTGGTGGGCGTGCTGTTCGTGGCGGCGCTCTTCTTCAGCCCGATCATCGCCATGGTGGGCAGCTACCCGCCGATCACGGCCCCGGCCCTGGTCGTGGTGGGCTCGCTCATGATGTGGAACGTCACCAAGATCGACTGGTCGAACTACGCCGAGGCCATGCCGGCCTTCCTGATTGTGGCGGGCATTCCCATGACCTACTCGATCGCCGACGGCCTGGCCTTGGGGTTCATCGCCTATCCGATCATCAAGCTGCTGGCCGGCCAGGGGCGCGACGTGAAGTGGCTGATGTACGTGCTGGCCCTCGTGCTGGCGGTTTACCTGGTGTTCATTCGAAGCCAGGCGGGGTAGCGTCGCAGGCCGTCGGCCGCGGTTGTGCACCGCGTTGCAATGCCTGGACGAGTCTGCGGTGCTTGTGGCCGTCTTGCCGTGCGGAGCCGAGTCCGTGCGGGCCGCCGCCCTGGGCGTTGTCCACGTTCCCCTCACTTGAGGAATCGTCCGCGGGCGCGTATGCTTCAAGTCTTGGCTTGCCCGATGTAGCAGGGCACGGAAGGACGCAATCTGGTCGAGAACACGCCATGAGCACGCCCGACGGCCGAAACGAACGACGAGGCGCGGTGTCCGAGCCATCCGCATCCCCGGCGACCTCCCGGCGCGACTTCCTCGCGGCGACCGCCGGGACTCTGGGGGCCGGCCTGCCCGTGCCGCGGGCGGCGCATGCCGCGGGAAGCGACGTGCTGAAGATCGGCATGGTCGGGTGCGGGCCGCGAGGCACCGGGGCGGCCGTCAACGCGATGAACGCCGACGACCACGCCCGGCTGGTCGCCATGGGCGACTTGTTTCCCGAGATCCTCCGCGCCAGCCGGCAAAACCTCCGCAACCTCAAGGGCGAGCAGGTGGCCGTCGACGACGATCACTGCTTCACGGGCTTCGACGCGTACGAGAAGGTGATCCAAAGCGGGGTCGACGTGGTGCTCTTGGCCCTGCCCACCCACTTCCACCCGATCTGCCTCAAAGCCTGCATCGAGGCGGGCAAGCACGTGTTCTGCGAGAAGATCCACGCCGTCGACGCGCCGGGCGTCCACGCGGTGCTGGCGGCCGGCGAACTGGCCCGACAAAAGGGGCTGAGCATCGTGTCGGGCCTGGCGTGGCGTTATCACACGGGCGTGCGGGAGACGATGAAGCGGGTGCACGACGGGGCCATCGGCGAGATCGTCGCGATCGAGGAGACCTGCAACACGGGCGGCCTCCGCTCCCGGCCGCGCCGGCCCGAGTGGAGCGAAATGGAGCACCAGATCCGCGACTGGTTCAACTTCTACTGGCTCTCGTGCGACCTGCCGGGGCTGAACCTGGTGCACAATCTCGACAAGGCCGCCTGGGCCCTGCACGAGGAGCCGCCCCTTCGCGCCTGGGGCATGGGCGGGCAGCAGGCCCGCGTCGGGGCGCGGTACGGCGACGCCTGGGATCATCACGCCACCGTGTACGAGTACGCGGGCGGCGTGCGCATGTACGCTTACTGCCGGCAGCAGGACGGCTGCTATCCCAGCATTGCCGACCACTTCTTCGGCACCAAGGGGCACTGCGACCTGCTCCGCTGCCGCATCGAGGGCGAGACCACCTGGCGGTACGAGGGGCCCGAATGCAATCGCTTCGACCTGGAGCACGAGGCCCTCTTCGCGGCGATTCGCGGCGGCGAGCCCGTCAACAACAGCCTCTACATGGCCCGCAGCAGCATGCTGGGGATCATGGCGACCTGGACCAGCTACACCGGCCAAGCCATCACCTGGGACGAGGCCATGGGTTCGAGGTATGTGGTTGCCCCCGAACGATACGCGTTGGACGCCGATCCTCCCACGCTGCCCGACGAGAACGGCCGCTACCCCATGCCGGTGCCGGGCGTGAGCGAGTTCGCGTGAATGGCGGCTGCGCAAGCATCGTGTTTTGCCTGTTTTTTCCATTTTCGCGGGGTGAGCTACAGTTTCTGTTTTTCGATCGTCGATGCTCTCACTGGGTTCGGGCGGTCATCGGCGGCGATTCGGCTTCCCGCACATGGATGGGGACCGTATAATCCACCCCCCCTTGAGAATGCGTCCGAGCCGGTTCGGGCCCACGTCCAGCCCGCCAGAATTGGGTTGGCGAGCGGGCTGGTTGTCGGTTGGGGCGCGAACAGGAGCGATGCGATGGACAGGCTTGCGCGGCGGTTGCTGCCGGCGGCATGGATGATCGTGGCGCTGGTGGGGTGCCAAGGCGTGAGTATGCCGAACTGGCGCCAGCCGGGCACCGCGCAGCACCAGCGCGCGCTGGCCGAGCGGTATGACCCGTATCCTCAGAACGAGACCGGTCCGCCGATCGACGGGGGCCGGCCTCGCGACTATCAGAAGCCGGTGCCCGAGATCTCCCGCGCCCGCTGGCTCCCCTGGAATTGGGGAGGCCGCTGAACGGCGCCCGGGCGGATTCGATTCGTCGTCTTCCGCTGCTCGCCGGAGCGACCATCGCGCGCCGGGCGACGCGGGGCGTTGCGGTTCGGCGGCGCCGGTCGAGTGCCTCCTGTGTCGGCGAGGCCGATCGGGGTATGATGAGGCTTTGACCTTCTTCCTGCTCCCGGGTGCCCTTCGATGCCGTCACGCAAACGTTCTCGCTCGCACGCGGCAGCCGGGGAACCCCCGGCGGAGGCGCCGCGCCCGGCCGGCGAGCGCCTTCAGAAGGTGCTGGCGGCCGCGGGGCTGGGCAGCCGGCGAAGCTGCGAGGAGCTGATCGCGACGGGCCGCGTCGAGGTCGACGGCGAGGTCGTGACCGAGTTGGGCACGAAGGTCGACCCGCTTCACGCGCGCATCCGAGTCGACGGTCAACCTCTGCCCCGATCGAAGGCCGTGTATTATGCCCTGCACAAGCCCGACGGCGTGGTCTGCACCAACCGCGATCCGGCGGGCCGGCCCCGGGCGATCGACCTGGTGCCGGCCGGCGACAAGCGGCTCTTTACCGTGGGACGGCTCGACCTGCACAGCGAGGGGCTGATCGTGCTGACCAACGACGGCGAGTTGGCCAATCGGCTGACGCACCCTCGCTACGGAGTGCAGAAGACCTACCGCGTGCTGGTTGCCGGCGAACCCGAGCGCGACGTACTCGACCGGTTGCGGCGAGGCGTTCGTCTGGCCGAAGGGGTGGCCCGCGTCGCCGAGATCCGCATCCGCCAGCGCCTCAAGCAGAGCACGTGGCTCGAAATCGTCCTCGACGAGGGACGCAACCGGCACATCCGCCGGGTCCTGGCCCGGGTCGGATACCGCGTGCTCCGCCTGATCCGGATAGCGATCGGGCCGCTCCGTTTGGGCGAGATGCCCGCCGGCGCCCATCGCCCGCTGACCCGCAAGGAAGTCGATTCCCTGCGTCGCGCCGCCCAGGCGCCGGGCGCCGGGCCGCGCCGGAGACGGGCCCAACGAGACAGGAACTGACCATGGAACCCCATCGCTTCGCGTATGCCGATCGAGCTTGCCACCGAAGCGTGACCGTCGACGAAAACCGGGCGGTCGCCCGCGATACCTACCGCCTGCGGATCCGATGCCCCGAGATGGCGGCGGCCATTGTGCCGGGCCAGTTCGTCATGGTCCGCCTGCCCGACGGCAACGACCCGCTTTTGGGGCGTCCGCTGGCCCTGTACGACGTTGCGGTCGACTCGACGGGCCGGGCCGGCGGATTGGACATCGTGTATCTGGCCGTGGGCAAGGTGACGCGGCTCTTGAGCAAACGCCCCCCCGGCAGCGATCTGGAGGTCTGGGGGCCCTTGGGCAACGGCTTTGCGCCGGCTGTGGCGGATCACCTGATCATGGTAGCCGGAGGCATCGGCCAGACCCCGTTCCTGGCACTGGCCCGGGAAGCAGTGGGCCTGCGCCGTTACGGCAATCCGCCCCGCCGGGTCGAGCCCGTTAAGAAGGTCACCCTCTGCTACGGCGCCCGCACCCGGGAGTACCTGGCCGGCCTCGACGATTTCGAGCGGGCAGGCGTCGAGGTCCGCGTCAGCACCGACGACGGCTCGGCGGGGCACGGGGGGCTCGTCACCGATCTGGTGCCGGAGGCGGTGGGCGACGCGCCGGAGGCCTGCCGGATCGTCTGTTGCGGTCCGGAGCCGATGATGGAGCGAACGGCGGCGCTGGCCCGCGCGCTGGGCGTGCCGTGCCAGGTGTCGCTCGAGACGCCCATGGCTTGCGGCATCGGCATCTGTTTCAGTTGCGTGGCCAGGGTTCGCGACGGCGCGGGCGGGTGGGACTATCGGCGCACGTGCGTCGAGGGGCCCGTGTTCGACGCGGAGCAGATCGAGTTCTGAGGCGCCGCGTCATCGAGGACGACGCGCTTCCAGGCGTCGGAGGACCTCGCTGGCCTCGGCGCGCACGGCGCCGTGGACATCCGACGCGACGAGCCGCTCGACCGCTTCTCGAAGGGGGGCCAGGTCGGCGTCGGGATTCGACGCAGCCAACAGGACGGCCGCCCTCAGCGCGTTGGCCAGGATCATCGCGCGTTTGGCCTGGCGCGATTCGTGCTGCTGTTCGACCGCGACTCCGGCGGCCTCGTGGGGATCGAGCATCTCGCAGAGGACCGCGATGGCCCGGGCGTTCCCGTGGCGCGCCAAGCCCGTGGCGGCGTTGTAGCGGACGTCGGGATAGGGGTCCGAGAGCATCGTCTCCAACCTGGCCTCGGCCGGTGCCCCGCCCGTCACGCCCAGGGCAAAGGCGGCCGCCGAGCGGAGCGAAGACCGGCGGTCGCCGGAAGCATCGGTCAACGCGCCCATCCAATCGGCCCGCGACCGCAGGTCGGCGACATCGAGGTTCGACGCGAGCACGGCCATCGCCTCGATCGCCGAGCGGCGCACGTCGGCCTCGCGCGGGTCGCGTTCCGTTGCCGCCGCTTCGATGAGCACGGCGGTCGGGGCGGACAGATGCAGTTCGCCCAGCGCGCGACAGAGGTAAATCCTCAGCGTAACGGGCGCCTCGCCCATTCCGCCCGCCTCGATCTCCCGTTCGAGGGCTTCGATCAGGCGGCGCGCCAGCACGCGATCGCGTTTCAGCGACTCGTTGCCCGGCCGGCTCAACATGCCGGCCAGGGCGACCGCCGCGCGCCACCGCGGATTGCCTTCGCGGCCCAGCCCGTCGACCAGCGAATCGACGTCCGCCGGCGCGAAGGTCAACCACCCGAAGGCCACGATGCCGCCGACCAGGGCCGACACGAGCAGGGCCGGAATCGCAACGAGTCGCACCGGGATGGCGCAGCCCGACGCCGCGACCGGCGGCGCGTCGCGTTCGGGGGCGGTCTGAGCGGTTTCGGGCATGATGTGCCAACCGTCCGATCGAATGGGTGCACGGACGCCTCCCTGAAGTCTAAAGCCCCCCAAGCAGGCGTCAAGGATTGACGATCGACGATCCAATAGGGAAAACTGGAATAACCCGCAGTAATCCCCAATCTCCCTTCTTCAATCTCCAATCTTCAATCTTCAATCTCCCTTCTGCCTTCTCCCATCCTCCCGGCATGCAACACCTCGACCTGACCCTGCCGACCCCGGCCGAGAACCTCGCCTTGGACGAAGCCTTGCTCGACGAGGCGGAACGGCATGGCGACGCCGTCGAGACGCTGCGCCTTTGGGAGTCGCGCCGGACGATCGTGGTCATGGGCCGGTCGTCGCGGATCGAGGACGAAGTGCACCAGGGGTTCTGCCGCGCGCAGGGCATTCCCGTGTTGCGCCGCGCCAGCGGCGGGGCCGCCATCGTGGCCGGCCCCGGCTGCCTCATGTACGGGCTGGTGCTCAGTTGCCGGTCGAACCCGGCGCTGCGCGCGGTCGACTACGCCCACCGATTCGTTTTGGGAAGGCTCGCCCGGGCGCTCGGGGCCCTGGTGCCGGGGGTCGTCTGCCGCGGCATCAGCGATCTGGCCGTGGGCGATCGGAAGTTTTCGGGCAACAGCATCCGGGTCAAGCGCGATCATCTGCTCTACCACGGCACGCTGCTGTACGATTTTCGGCTGGAACGGATCGAGCAGTGTCTCGCCATGCCCCCGCGTCACCCCGACTATCGGGACGGACGGGGCCACGTGGCGTTCGTGACCAACCTGCCCGCCTCCGCCGGGGCCATTCGTGAGGCCCTGTTGGCCGAGTGGGAAGCGCGCCGGCCCCGAACCGATTGGCCCCGCGAAGCCACCGCGTTGTTGGCCCGCACGAAATACTCCGGCCAATCGACGGATGACGTTCAGCGGCCCTGAAACGAGGGCGCGCCGCGTGCCGGCTACCTTGGGACGGAACCGGCGGTTGCCGAGCGCGCCCTAAGCCACCTGGCGCGTCGCTTCGTGCCGGTCGCGATCGTCCGGCGCGACCTGCGGCGTGCCCACGCGCGGCAGCCGGTCGCCGGCGAGTTGCAGGGCGGCGTCGATCGAGCGCACGTGGACGTCGTGCTGCGGGAAGGCGATCTCGATGCCGGCCTCCCGAAACTTGCGGTCGACGGCCATGTGCAGATCGTGGATCACCGAAAGCCGGTTTTCGAGATCCGGCAGGTAGCAGCGCAGCACGAACTGGAGCGAGCTGTCGCCGAACTCCTCGAACGTGACGCGCGGAGCGGGATCGTCGAGCACGCAAGGGTGCTCCTGGGCGGCCTCGGCGAGCAGTTGGGCGGCCCGCTCCGTGTCGGACCCGTAGGCGATCCCCACGTTGACGACCACGCGATTGACCGGGTCGGTCAGCGTCCAGTTGAGCAACCGGCCCGTGATGAACTCCTTGTTGGGCACGATGAACTCCTTGCGGTCCCAATTCGTGATCGTCGTGGCCCGCATGCGGATGCGGGAAATCACACCGGTCACGTCGGCGACGGTCACCACGTCGCCGACTCGAACGGGGCGCTCGAACAGGATGATCAGGCCCGAAACGAAGTTGGCGAAGATCTCCTGGAGTCCGAAGCCCAGGCCGACGCTCACCGCGGCGACGAGCCACTGGACCTTGGCCCAGCCGAGGCCCAGCGTCTGGAAGCCGAACACGGCGCCGACCACGATGATCAAGTAGCGCGAGACGCTTTCGACGGTGTAGCGAAAGCCCGCGTCGAACGGCAGGTGCTGCAAGAGAACCATCTCGATCAGGCCGGGGACGTTCTTGGCGGCGATGAGCGTCGTGGCGAAGATCAGCAGCGACAGGCCCAGATCGGCCAGGGTGATCGGGTTGGCCGGGTCGAGCGTCTCCCACAGCACGACCCGGTCGAGAAAACCCAGCGCCGGCAGGACGTCGACCCACACGAGCCAGACTCCCAACAGCCCGGTCACGGCCAGCGAGTACTCGACGAGATGGCGCGATTGCTGGTTGATGGCGGCCAGGTCGATCTGCGGCTCGGTCGCGGGTGCGACGCCCGACATGACGGCCGATTCGCCGCCCGTCTTGCCTTCCATCCAGGCCGCGGCACGGCGGATTCGGGCTTGCTCGATGGCCAGTTTGCGCCGGCGCACCAAAACCCAACGCAGCAGGAAGCTCCGCAGCAGGGTCAGGCCCAAAAGCACGTAGGCCGTCGCGACCATGCGCTGCGCGAGCTGTTGGGCCGTGTAGTAGTACCCGGCGGCGGCCAGCACGGCCAGGGCGACGGGCACCGAAACGACCAGGGGATACCAGACGATTCGCGCTCGGGCGACCCATTCCGTCTGGCGCGAGGCGAGAATGCCCTTGGAGATGCCCCCGGTCGACCGCAGGGCACGCCCGAGCATCAGCCCGCAGATCGACATGACCGCCATGAAGCTGAACCGTCCCAGGGAGTCGGCCCAACGCTCGTTCGCCTGCGAGCTGATGGCCACGGTCACGAAGACCAGGGGAAGAAGCACGAACATGGTCCACCGCGTATATCGCCGCAGTCCTTGCAGCGACGGATCGGGCCAGCCGAAATGGGCGTCGAACAGACCGTTCTCGCGGCACATCTGCCGGAGCAGCTCGAGCACGAGATACACGCCGGCCACGTACGATAGTCCCGCCGCCACGGCCTTGAACAGGTCGGGTCCGTTGCCGTCGGCATGGAGCCGCCAGGCAACGTACCCCAGAAGCCCCGGCCAGACCAGGGCGATGAGCAGGGTGAGAGCGATCGCCTCGACAGTGGGCCCCAGATGGCAGCACGTGGCCCGCCCAGCCGCCTCGCCGATCGCCGCCACCTTGCGCCGGAGCGGCCGGTGCCCGTAGAACAGCGAACCGAATACGACCAGGGCCAGCGCGGCGGGCAGCGGATCGGCCAGCCCGTCGGCCCACAGAGCCCGGCCCAGATCGATCCATCCCTGGGGTCGCGCGAGCCACGCCAGCCCTTCGCCCAGATGGAGCAACTCGTCGACGCCGAAGGCCGCGGCGCTGCGGATCCAGAGAACGCGCTCGCCGATGTACTTCGAGTACTGCTGCGCCTGCTCGACCAGTTGCCGCTCGGCGGCGTCGAGGTCGACCAGCTTGTCGAAGTAGCTGTTCGCGTCGACCTTCAACGCGTCGAGGTAGTCTTTCTCCGAATCGAGGAACTCGCGAATCGAGGCCTCGAGCTCGGTCCGGTCGACCGGATGCGCCGGACGGCCGACGGCCCGCAACTCGGCCTCGACTTGACGATCGAGCTTGGCCAACTCTGAGCGCCGATCCTCCAACTCGAGCAGCTCCAACTGGCACTGCCGGATGGTCGCCTGCCGCGCGTTGATCCGCTGCCGATAATTGCGAACGTCGGGCAGCGACTCGCGCTGCTTGCGCAAAAGAAGGCCGATCGCGTTGGTCAGCCCGACCGTGTCGACCTTCTCCTGGGTCCGCGTGAACTGATCCTGCAGGGCGGCCAGTCGTCCGCTGGCCTGTTCGAGGTCGCGCGTCGCCTCGGCAATCAGCCGGGCCATCTCCTGGCGACGCTCGGTGAGCCGGGCATTCGCTTGGGCCAGTCGCTCGACGGCCGGATGCGCCCGATCGGCCTCCCGCCGCGCCCGACGCAGTTGGGCCTCGCTCTCGCGATGCCGCTGCAGGTTGACCGACTCGCGCCACTTGAGCAGCTCCTGCTCGGCCTGGGCGATCTGGCGGGCCACCAGGTCGCGCCGCAACGCCAGCAGCTCGCCCCGCACCTCGTAGGCCCCCAGCTCGCGCTCGTTCGACAGAAGCTCCCGCTCGATCGACTGCCGGCGCGCCCAAAGGGCCGTGCGGCGCGCCGCCAGAGCCGGCGCAGGACCACCCGCCGACGGGGCCTGCAACTGGCGGTCGACCTCGGCCAGACGTTCCTGAAGACCGGCGGCCAACTTGGGAATCTCGACCCGGCGGCCCGCTCGACGCTTCGGCTCGGCCTCGAGCTCGGCCAACAGAGCCCTCCTCTCGCTCAACTCGGCCTCCTTCTTCGACAGAGCCTGCTCGAGCTGAAGCAGGCTGCCGTCGGGAATGGCCGGCTCGGGCGACGCCGACAAGGCCGCCAGGTCGGCTCGCACCTGGCTGATCTCCTCGGGCGCGGTGGCCGCCATCTGCGTGAAACGTTCGATCTTCGCCGTCCACGACCCGGTCGCCTCGACGTCCTGCAACGCCTGCGACAGGTGCTCTTTCGCCTTGACTTTCGACGGCTCGTCGACGCCCTGCGCCTGGTCGATCTGCTTCAGCGCCGCCTGGATCGTCTCGACGGTGGGCTGCTCGACCGCCCGGTCCTCGGCGACCGTCTCCGCAGCGCACGCACTCGCCAAGAGGACGACCCCGAGTATCGTGGCGAACCAAAGAATCGTCTTCTCGTTGCGCATGATCCTGACCGTTGCGGCCCCCGCGGGAACCGTCGTCTGCGGGAGAACTGACCGTGAGCCGATCGCGACGGCGGCTGGCTTATAACGACCGACGCAACCGGGAGCAAGACCAACGCACGCCGGACCTGGAGAGGGGTTTGTGGTCTTTCGGAACGGAGCGACTCCCCTCTCGAGAGCCGGCAACGCGAATCGGCAAAAGCCCGTGTTTCGTTCGAGACGATACTGAACGAAGGATGTACAAGACCGTTTCGTCGCCGTTACCGAGTCCCATGCCTTGTTTCGCTGCAAACCATTGCCCAGCCGCCCGAATCCGGAGGTGCCTTGCCCCCTCTTTCGACAGGTGGATCCCGCGTGCTTTCGGGTGCATTGCGTCCGTCTGTCTGTTGGGAGCCGTCGTTGCGGGCTGCGGCACGACCCGCTCGTCCGATACGTCGCGGAGCGGTTTGGAGCAATTGCTGATTTCCACTGCCGTCGATCAGGCGGTGGCCGGCGTCGATTTCGCCCCGTTCGCCGGGCGCGCGGTCTACCTCGACGACAAGAATCTCGACTGCGTCGATAAGAAATACGTGTCCGGGTCGCTTCGCCGCGCGGCATTCCGGGCGGGGGCCCGCGTGGTCGACAAACGCGAAGACGCCGAGTTGGTGCTCGAGGTCCACGCGGGGGCCGTGGGCACCGATCGCATGGAGCAATTCCTGGGCGTCCCCGGGTTTACCGCCCCACCACCGGTCTCCTTCGAAGTGCCCGACGTCAAGATCGCCTCGAGGACCAAGCAGTCGGGAACCGTCAAGCTGAGCCTCATCGCCTACGATCCCGAGACGGGTCTGGCCGCCGGGCCGGGCGGGCTCGCCGTCGCGCGTTCCGACGACAGCAACTGGTACGTGTTGGGCGTCGGACCGTTCAACAGCGGAACTGCCCAACAGGAGGTCCGCAGCTTGGCCAAAGAGCTGGGGACGACCGAGGTTCGAAAGCTGGCTCTTCTCGATTCCGCGCCGGCCGACCCGGTGGCCGCGGGCGACTCGTGGAACCCCTGGAATGCGGCCAGCCCCGTGAGCCAGGCCGAGGCATCGGACGGCACCGCCTACGCCGCGGCCGACCAAGGGCAAGGGGCGGCCGATTCCGCTCCTGACTCTCAATACGCGCCCGACGTGCCCCGCTGGGAGTCGGCCCTTCGCAGGTGGTTCTGGTTGCCGCCCTTTCGCCGATAGACGCGCGGCCGTTCTCGGCAGTTCCTGCAAACAAAGAGCCTTCCGTAACGCGTTGTTACGGAAGGCTTCGCTGCAACTGGGGAACAGGGATTCGAACCCCAACTAACTGATCCAGAGTCAGTCGTGCTACCGTTACACTATTCCCCAAAGGATGACTCGAAAACCACTATCCCCGACGGGAAGATACCACCTGGAGTAGCTGAAAACCCACGGCCAGTGGGCTGTACAATGGGGCGAAATCAATCCCCGCCGACGTTGCGCCAAGTTTACCGTCTCGTGGGGGCGGTGGCAAGTCGGGCTCGTTCGGCGCGAGCCGGTTGGCCGCTTGCGCCGTTCATCAGAATGTACGGGCGCGGCATCACGACGCTCATGCGCAACGAGGTGCTTGGCGTGGGCCCGGATGCTTCGGGCGGCCGGGCCGCGCAGAATCGGCAGATTCCTCACCAGCGGCGCCGGTTCGATTCGGGGAACGGGTGAGGCGGCGGTTCTGTGCGTCGCTGAAGGCGCGGGGCAATCATAATGGAGGCTCGGGTTCATAATGGCGGCTCGGGTTCCGTCCTCGATCGCCCGGCCGCATGCTGTTTGCCCTCGGAGCGCTCCCACCGTGAGGAATCCTCCGACGCTCGTTCTCCGGATCCTGCCTTGGACGCTCTTGTGGCTGGCGCTGGCCGCCCCGGACCGCGCGCGGCGGGCCCACGGCGATGACGCCAACCACACCCCGCTCAACCGCTGGGATGCCGCGCCCGAGTCGCTGGCCGACCTGCGGGCCGTCGAGGACCAGGTGCGGCAGACCGCTGCCCGGGTGATGCCCTCGGTCGTGGCCCTGCGCATCGGCTCGACCTTGGGCAGCGGCGTCGTGGTCAGCCGCGACGGGTTCGTGCTGACGGCCGGCCACGTGGCCTCGGAGCCGGACCGCGACGTCGTGTTCACTTTCTCCGACGGGAACACGGCAGAAGGAAAGACCCTGGGCATTCATCGGGGCGTCGACGCGGGATTGGCGAAGATCACCGACGAGGGCCCCTGGCCCGTTGCCGAGATGGGCCGATCCGAACCGCTCGAACTCGGCGCCTGGTGCATGGCCTTGGGACATCCCCTGGGATACCGGCAAAATCGCCCCCCCGTCGTGCGCGTGGGCCGCGTGCTCCAGATCCTGCCGAACCTGATCCAGACCGATGCGCCCCTGGTGGCGGGCGACTCGGGCGGACCGCTGCTGGATCTCGAAGGCCGGGTGATCGGCATCCACAGCCGCATCTCCCGGTCGGTCCGCGTGAACATCCACGTGCCCGTCGACGTGTTCGGCGAGCACTGGGATCGTCTCGCTCGAGGCGACGCCTGGGACGAGGGCGTCGCCGGCAAAGACAGCCCCGAGGTGCGCGCGGCCTTTCGCGAGGCCGTGGCCGAGGCGAGCGATTGCACGGTCCGCGTCCAGTGCGACGGCGAGGAGGCCGCCCTGGGAACGATCGTCGGGCGCGACGGCTGGATCGTGACCAAGGCCAGCGAGCTTGGTGGCCGCATCACCTGCCGCGACCGCCTGGGCCGCGCGTGGGAGGCCCGGGTCGTCGGGATCCACCGGCCCTACGACCTGGCCATGCTCAAGATCGAGGCGGCGAACCTGCCCCATGTCCGCTGGAGCGAGACGGCCGAGCCCGCCGTGGGCCAGTGGGTCGCGGTCGCCGGGTTCGACGACGCGACGGCCCTGGCCGTGGGCGTCGTCGGCGCGCCCCGGCGCGCGATCCCGCCGGCCGGCGGCGTGCTGGGCATCGCCGTCGCAGATGCCGAGGGCGGCGTGCGGATCGTGAAAATCGTGCCCGACAGCGCGGCCCAGAAGGCCGGCCTCCAGGTCGACGACGTCATCACCCATCTCAACGGCAAGCCGGCCGAGGAGCAGCACGGTCTGATCGGCGCCATCAAGGAACACGAGCCGGGCGAGGCGATCCGCCTCAAGGTTCGCCGCGGCGAGCGGGAGTTGGAAATCCCAGCAACGCTCGGCGGCATTGCCGACGCCGGCGCCAAGCAGCAGCGGCTGGAGAGGCAGTCGGGTTACGGCATCAGCCGGCGCCGCGACGGTTTTCCTGAGGTCTTGCAGCACGACGCGGTCCTGCGCCCGGCCGATTGCGGCGGACCCCTGGTCGATCTCAGCGGCGGGGTGATCGGTGTGAACGTCGCCCGGGCCGGCCGGACCGAGACCTATGCCGTACCCGCCGACGTGCTGCGCGGGCTGATGCACGATCTCATATCGGGCCAACTCGCCCCGGGCGAGGATAACGGCGCCCCCGACAACCACTCCGATGCGCCAAGTCAGGCGACCCGTTTGGGTGAAGGCACATGAGAGCGTGGGATGCGGCACCGGGTTTGCGCAAGCCGGTTTTCGCACAGTATATTCTCGCGCAGGCCCTTACGCTGGCACCCCGACTTGGGTTACTCTGACTCGGGCTCGAACGATATCGAGTTCCAAGACAAGCAACGGCTTGCCCAAGACCCGATCCGGCGACTCGGCATTCTCGGCCAGGTTGTCGCGGTCGGTTGGGCTGCCGGCGAATCGCGACGATTCTCGCGGGAGGAGTGGAATGAACAGCTCGCCGTATCCGAGGTGGTGGATCGCAGGGGCGGCGTTGCTCGGGGCCGCGATTGCCTTTCGGGCCGGAAGCGTCGCGGGCGCCGAGCCCGAATGGCAGGTGGGGCTGGCCCGCGCGTGCATCACGCCGGACGAGCCGGTCTGGCTGTACGGCTACGCCGGCAAGACGCGATTTCGCCCCTATGAGGCGGTGCTCGACGACGTGTTCGCCAAGGCGATGGCCGTGCGCTCTGGCGGCGGAGAGCCGGCCGTGTTGATCGCCGCCGATTTGTGCGTGCTGCGCGAGCCCGAGGAAACCGAGCTGTGCGAAGTCATCATGCGGCGGACGGGCCTGGCGCGGCGCCAGATCCTGCTGAACTGGTCGCACACGCACTCGGGCCCGATGATCGGAACGTCCGACCTGAACCGATATCCGGTTCCGCCCGACGACCTTGAGGCGACCCGGGCCTACACGGCCGCCCTCTGGAACAAGCTGGCCGACGTGGCCGCCGCTGCGCTGGACGCCATGGAGCCGGCCCGCCTGTCGTGGGGCGTGGGCGAGATCGACTTCGTCAAGAACCGCCGCCTTTTCGACGGCGAAGGCAAGTACCGCGGCATGGGGCCCAACCCCAACCGATACGCCGATCGCGCGGTGCCGGTGCTTCGCATCGACGCGATCGACGGGCGCCCGCGAGGGCTGGTTTTCGGATGCGCCTGCCACGCGGTCACGTTGGGCGCCCGCAGCAACAAGCTTTCGGGCGACTACCCCGGATACGCCCGGCGTTACGTCGAGGCCCGATTGCCCGGCGTGGAGACGTTGTTCGTGCAGGGGTGCGGCGCCGACGCGAATCCCGATCCGCGCGACACGGACGACCAGGAGCACGTGGTCCGCGCCCAGGGAGAACGGTTGGGGGCCGAGGTCTGCCGCGTTGCGGCGGGCGCGCTGCATCCGGTGGCCGGCCCGCTTCGCGTCGAGTTCGCCCGAATCGACCTGCCCATGCAGCCGGTGCCCGCCCCGGCGCGTTTGGAGGAGCTGGCCAAGGGTCCGTTCTGGCAGTCGCACAACGCCAGGCGAATCCTCGAGGCGCGCGAGCGCGGCGAGCCGATCCCCACGCATTACCGGGCTCCCTTGGCCGTCTGGCAGTTCGGCGACGACCTGACCCTGGTGGCCATTTCGGGGGAAGTCGTCTCCGACTACGTCGCCCTGGTCGGCGAGGCGATCGGAACCGATCGGTTGTGGGTCGCCGGGTACTGCAACCAGGTGTTCGGATACCTGCCGTCGGCCAAGGTGCTGGAAGAAGGCGGATACGAGACCCTGGGGCTCGTCTCGGCCCACGTCGGCTGGTTCGCGCCGGGGGCGCAGGACGTGGTGGTCGAGCAGGTCCGGTCGCTGAGCCGCAAGGCGGGCCGAAAACCGTCCCCCGAGTGAGAGATCCCACCTCATTCCCACGCTTCCGCCCACCTCGTTCCCACGCTTCCGCGTGGGAACGCCTCTTCGGACGCTTTGCGTCCCCGCCGTTCCATCCACGCGGCCCGGCCCCAACGGGGACGCAAAGCGTTCAAGATCTTGGTTCCCACGCGGAAGCGTGGGAACCAGTCTAACCAGTGGTGGGGTTCGCGTGGGTGACAAACGGCCGGATCCCCGGATTCTCGCCGCCAGTGGTGGGGTTCGTGTGGGTGACAAATGGCCGGATTCTCGGATTCCCGTCGCCAGTGGTGGGGTTCGTGTGGGTGACAAACGGTCGGATCCCCGGATTCCCGCCGCCAGTGGTGGGGTTCGTGCGGGTGACAAATGGCCGGATCCTTCGATTCTCGCCGCCAGTGGTGGGGTTCGCGTTGGTGACAAATGCAGAGCGCCTCGCATTCTTGGCCCCCCGCCGAGCGGATTGCGAGCGCGCCCGTGGGGCCCGGCGGCCCTTCGCTCGCTGGCCTCGGCCCCCTTCGCGGTCACGTTGTGGCGGATTCTTCATTCCGACCTCCCGACCGGCCGGGTCGGCATCGCGCGCTTCCCTTGGCGACCACCGAGGCCGCCCAGAGCACGCCGCGCGGAGCGGGCCGGACCTTCCCGCCCCGCCCTCACCGGCGTCCCCGGCCACGTGTGTGAAGTATACTTTTGTCCACATATCATGCCCGATCCTCGCTCGGAAGTCAAGCGGCAACAGGGCCGCGCGGGCCGGCGGGCTCGTGCGGCCTACCGCAGCGGAGAGACCGATCACGAGCCGTGTCGGCGCTGCAACCACCCGCGGTTCGGCGAGACGCTTTGGGAAGAGTGCCGCCTCTGACTCTTTCGGGGGGGTGGTAGTGGTAGGATTGCCACCATTTTATGATAATGCTCCCGTGGTTTCCACGATGGTCCGAGAGCCGAATAAGGAGATGACTCTCATGCCAGGCAGTGAGCGCCAGCAGGTGGTTCTCGATCTGTTGAATCGGCTTCCGCTTGGCGGGCTCGACCCGCTGAAGGAGTTGTTCTGGGCGCAATTCAGCTACGGGCGGGTCAACAAGCCTCTGTCGCGTCGGGGTTGGAGCGAGACGGCCGCCAGCGCCTTGGCCGAAGACCCGCTCTTGTTCGCCGCGGGCGGGGAGGACAACCAGTTCCAGGTCATCTACGCCCGGCTCAACTCCGACAAGCTCCTTTTGGGGTGGGAGCGGCCCGTCGTGACCACGCTGCTGCGGGGACACCCTTACGCCCTGTTCGTCGTCTCGAACGCCAGCCGAGAGCTGTGGCACTTCATCAACGTGCGGGCCGACGAGGACCTGGAGAAGCGCCGCCTGTTCCGCCGCATCACCATCGGCCGCGACGAGCGGCTCCGCACGGCCGCCGAGCGGATCGAGATGCTCGACCTGGCCGGCATGCCCGACCCGTCGCCCCTGGGCATCCAGCGGCAGCACGACGAGGCGTTCGACGTCGAGAAGGTTACCAAACAGTTCTATGAGGACTACGCGGTCGTCTTCGAGAAGGTCGAGAAGCTTATCGCCAAGCAGAAGGAACTGGGGGGCGACGACCTGCGGATGTTTACCCAATCGCTCTTCAACCGCCTCATGTTCCTGCGGTTCATGGAGCGCAAGCGATGGCTCACCTTCGACCGGCATACCGACTATCTTCGCGCCCTGTACGCCGCGGGTGGTTACCGCAAGAAGTCGTTCTACAAGGGCAGACTGTGGCCGCTGTTCTTCGAGGGCCTGGCCGTCCAGGGCAAGCAGCAAAGCGAAGCCTACGGATGCGTGCCCTACCTCAACGGCGGATTGTTCGAGCGCACGAAACTGGACGACCGAGTGACCGACCTGCCCGACGAAGTGTTCGCGGGCATCCTTAGTGACGAGCGCGCGGGCGGACTCTTCTACCACTACAACTTCACCGTGGAGGAGTCCACGCCGCTCGACGTCGAAGTGGCCGTCGACCCGGAGATGCTCGGCAAAGTCTTCGAGGAGCTCGTCACCGGGCGCCATGAGACCGGCTCCTACTACACCCCCCGCCCGGTGGTCTCCTTCATGTGCCGCGAGGCCCTCAAAGGCTACTTGTCCAACCGCCTTCTCCCCTCTCCCTCTGGGAGAGGGGCCGGGGGTGACGGCGGCCGGGGCCAGGGCGCGCGAGAAAAGATCAAGCAAGCCGTCGCCGCCCTGGTCGATCGCCAGGACGCCAGCAAGCTGAAGGAGACGCACGCCCGCGAGATTCTTGCTGCGTTGGACGACCTCAAGGCGGTCGATCCGGCGTGCGGCTCGGGCGCCTATCTCTTGGGTCTGCTCCAGGAGATGATCGCCCTCTACCGGCTGCTCCAGAGCGAGAAGCTGGTGAAGGACGCCCGGACTCTCTACGGCCTGAAGCTGCGAATCATCAGCCAGAGCCTCTACGGCGTGGACATTGACCCGTTTGCCACGAACATCGCTATGCTGCGGTTATGGCTTTCGCTGACGGTCGAGGCCGACGAGCCGGTGCCGCTGCCGAACCTGGACTTCAAGATCGAAACCGGCGATTCTCTGCTTGGCCCGAATCCCCAAGAGTTCCCGCTACTACAACAGAAACTCCGTTTCGACGCCGACGCACTGGTCAACGTCAAGCGCCAGTATTTTCTTGCCCACGGTGAGGAAAAGGAATCTCATCGGCGAACCATTGAACAGGGCGAGGCTCGCCTGCGCGCCGCGCTTGAGGCGCATCTAGGCGAAGGGGTCGTTGACTGGCGCATCCAATTTGCGGAGGTCTTCGCGCAAGCACGTAAGGGATTCGATGTGGTCCTGGCGAACCCACCTTATGTACGCCAGGAGTTAATCACTGACCTGAAAAGCAATCTCCAAGAGGTCTATCCCGAGGTCTACGCCGGTGCCGCTGATCTCTATGTCTACTTCTACTCTCGGGCAATCCAGCTCTTGCGATTGGGCGGCTTCTTGGTGTTTATCGCTCCGAACAAGTTCTTTCGCGCCGGTTATGGCAAGAAGTTGCGGCAGCATCTCGCATCCTTTTCCCACCTTCGCGTCCTTATCGACTTCGCCGATTATCCCATTTTCCAGGCCATCACTTACCCTTCGATCATCGTCACAAAAAAATGCCCTCCTGTGCGGAGCAAGGAGGCTGAGACCCTCGTTGCATACAACTGGAAGCCATCAGATGACTTGACGCTCATCAGCCCGACGCTGGCCGCCAGCGCGACTGTTCTTCCTCAAAGCAGCCTTTCTGGTGAAGGCTGGCGCATCTTGGACCAATCCGTAATGCATGTGTTGGACAGACTTCGTGCAACCGGCCAGCACCTTTCGGCGGCGGTAGGGAGCCTGTATCGTGGAATCGTCACTGGGTGCAACGAGGTATTCGAGATCGAGGAAGAAACCCGTCGTGACCTGATTGAACAGGATGCTCGCAGCGCGGACATCATTCGACCCTGGCTGCGTGGCCGAAACGTAGGACGATGGAGCGTCCAATGGGGTGGCGGTTTCCTTATCTTCACGCGACGTGGGATTCAGATCGACCGCTATCCGGCCATTAAGAGGTATCTTGCTCGGCACCGGCATCGCCTGGAACCTCGACCCCGGAACGTCTCTCCGAGGAATTGGGCGGGGCGCAAGCCGGGCACTTACAAATGGTATGAAGTGCAGGACGCCATCGACTATTGGCGGGAGTTCGACAAGCCGAAGATCGTCTATCAAGTGATCGCAACCTACCAGCAGTTCGCGTTTACAAGGGAGCCGTTTGTAAGCAACGACAAGACATGGATAATTCCCGATCCGCCGCCGGGACTTCTCGGCATTCTCAACTCGAAGATCGCGTGGTTCTTCTTGGATCAGATTGCACCCAAGCTCCAGGGTGGTGCCTTCGAGTTGCGGTCACCGTATGTTAGCCAGATACCGATTGTGCCCCCCACACGCGAACTCATTGCGAAAGTCAGCGAGATTCAGGCTCTCTGTGACCGTGGGGAGCGGGCTTCGCCTGCCGTGACAGCACTGGAAAATGACATCGACGAGATCGTTGTCAAGATGTATGGGCTTTCCAAAGAGGAAGAGCACGTTATCGACGAGGCTCTGGAAGCGTGCGGCAACCGATTTCCGAGAGGCGCGGTTGAGTTGGTCTCTGAGGAGGAAGATGATAACGAGTAAAAACGGCGCAGCAGTGGGGACGTAGCGAAATGCGAACGGGCGGTGGCTGAGAGGTGGAAGAATATGAATCTCCAGTTTTTCGATTCCTCTCCCTACCGCACGCTCGAGCCGCGCCTGCGAGCCCTGATGGTCGGCGCGCGGCGAGTGGACGCGCGGCGTGGCGTTGGTCACCCGGCCTGGTGTCGCCCTTGCTGGCGGTGCCTCCCGGGGTCGTGGATGTTTGGCCCCTGCCGGGCGCCGGTGTATAATCAACGGAAAGGAGCCAAGCGATGAGTTCAACCGTACATGCGATCTACGAGAACGGCGTCTTCCGCCCGCTGGAGCCGGTGGACCTGCCGGACCAGACGCCGGTGGAGTTCGAGCCGCGGGTGCTCACTGAAGCCCCGCAGGCTCCCCCGCCTTCCATGAGCGAAGGACTGGCCAAGGTCTACGAGATTCTGGGCAGGCGTTACAGCTCGGGCTATACCGACACGGCGGCGCGGCACAACGAGCATCAGCCATGAACCAGGTGTTTCTCGACACGGTGGGCATGATTGCGGTCTGGGACGACGCCGACCAATGGCACGCGGCGGCCCGTGCCGCGTATCGCGCACTGCTGGCACAAGGTCGGCGCCTGGTCACAACCAGCTTTGTGCTCTGCGAATGCGGCAACGCGGCGGCGCGGCGTCCTTACCGAAGCGATGTCAACGAGCTGCGAAAGTTCCTCGTTGAGGAGCAACTGTTGGTGGACCCCACGCCGGAAGAAGTCGAGGAGGCATGGGCGGCCTACGACCGCGGCGAGGCGGGCGAAGCGGGAATCGTGGACCATCTTTCCTTTTGTGTGATGCGCCGACCTGGCCTCACCGAGGCGTTCACCAACGACCAACACTTTCACGCGGCCGGATTCACGACGCTGTTTTGACGGCAAGTTGGGCAGCGTGGACCGTGCAGTTCCAGTTCTGTGGTGCCTATCCCTACCGCACGCTGGAGCCAGACCTGCAAGCCCTGGTGCTCCGCGCGCGGCGACTGGACGCCGCCGTGGCCTTCGTGAAGCGCGTAGAATACACCGCATGTGAAATCCATCCAGACTGTTAGACGGAGGTTCGACCCATGACCTGGCAAGAACGGATTACGATCGACCCGAACGTGCTGGTCGGCAAGCCGATCATCAGGGGGACGCGGATTTCGGTGGAGTTCGTCATCGACCTGCTCGGCCGGGGCTGGACCACGGCCGACGTGCTCCGGGAATACGACCACCTGGCGCCCGAGGACATCCAAGCCTGCCTGGCCTACGCCAGCGACGTGCTGAAGTCGGAGAAGGTCTACCTCTTGCCGACTTCTTGAGGGGGGCCGATCATGCGTTGGATCGTCAACGAGAACGTTTCCGGCACGGTAATCCGCGCCTTGCG
>Ga0334901_1001388_pt1 | contig 25767 bp, 27 predicted proteins | sample GraSluR3_MG_3_FD_207216 | JGI IMG/M metagenome (GOLD analysis project Ga0334901, IMG submission 207216) | Sludge microbial communities from methane-producing bioreactor in Wageningen University, Netherlands - Granular Sludge_15_08-R3 | ecosystem: Engineered > Bioreactor > Anaerobic >... | reverse complement strand
GCTCAGATAACTGTCCTTAGGCGCATTCGGTCCGATGCAATAGGCTTCGTCAGCCAACTGGACATGAAGTGCCTCCTTATCGGCTTGCGAATAAATTGCGACCGTTTCTACGTTTAATTCTTTACATGCGCGGATAATTCTAACCGCGATCTCTCCTCTATTGGCAACTAAAACTTTTTTTATCATGAATAATAAACTCCTTAATCTTCCTTGACCAGAAATAATGGTTGACCGTATTCAACAAGTTGTCCGTCCTCCGCAAGAACGTCAACAATTGTTCCGCTGCATTCCGCTTCAATCTCATTGAAGAGTTTCATTGCTTCAACAATGCAGACGACTGTTTTCTTGTCTACTTTTGAACCCTTTTTAACAAAAGCGCCTGAATCCGGAGATGAAGAAGAGTAAAAGGTTCCGACCATCGGAGCCGTAATTTTATGCAGTGATGAATCATCCGTTGTCTCATCTGCTGTTGTATTTTCTGCTGGCGCACTCGCAGCAGCTTCCGGCTGAACTGCAGCAGGCTGTATATTTGCGATCTGCGGCACAGCTTGAAGGACTGCCTTTCCTGCGAATGCTTCGGCCTTTTTCAAGGTGATCTTTGCATCCTCTGCTTCAAATTTCAACTCGCTGATTGAAGATGAGTCCATCTCCTTTATTAATGCTTTAATGTCTTCAATACTTAACAAATCCAGCACTCCTTTGTCCCGTACCTTTGTTCTCAATTATAGCATATCATCCATATCATTCCTGTTTCAATGACTGAACTCAAGGTAATTTGTTTGGGAAACGTATTTTTATTTTACTCATTTTCCGGAAATGATAGCCATTAAGTCCTACGAAGAACTTGTATAAAATGTTCCGGATCGCACAAAAAAACTGTCGCAGGAAATTGCAACAGTTTCTATTCTACCTAATTTTGTTCAAAAAATCTTCAATAATTTGATTTTCTTTTTACTTCTCATTAAGGGCATAGGTGACACTCACTACTCTGCCTGTGCCTAGATATTCATTAGCTAGTTGAATAAGCTGATTTGCTTGTTTATCTGTTAATTTTTTTGAATCCACAAAAATTTGCACTTGGCTTCCACTCGTTTTTACCACACTGTTTTTAAATCCTTTTGATTGAACAACATCTTCAAGCATCGTTTCATTATCTGCCAATGTTTTCAGATTCGCCATGGCGTCGTATGCCGAGCTCACTTCTTTTGCTGAGCTGTTTTTAGATGCAATCACATTTTCGTACTTTTTTTCTAATTGTGCACGTTCATCATTTTTACTCAATTCTATATCTGCCAATTTTGTCGCTGCAGCAGTAGCGGTTACTGTTTTTCCTGTTTTCACATCGGCTGTGGCAGGCTTGGCCTTTTCGGCGGCAGATTGCGCATCTTGACCAGAGTTGTTCCCTGGTGCGGACAACGCGTACACCGATAATACAACGATTAAACTTAGCATAGTCAGTAGCCAAACAGTTTGTTTCTTGATCATGTTTACTGCCCCCTCATTCATTTTTCTCCAACACTTTTACCTTGTAAGAAGGAATGTCCAATACAGTTGCAACTGCATCCATAATTTGCACCTTGACAGTAGGTTGCTGCGCACCTTGAGCAACAACGATGACGCCGCGGACAGTCGGTTGTTCTTTACCAATAACTACAGGAATTTTACTGCCATTTTGATCAATCATAACCACCTCCGTATCCTCATCCCGCTGACTGACCACACGTTTTCCACCTTTTTGATCCGTCTCACTCGTTTGATTGTCCTGTGTCTTGATATTGTTTTGATAGATTTTTTTTTCTGTTGAAGAGAAGTTCACCATGACGGACACATTTGATACGCCGCGAATCTGTTCTAATATATTTTTTAGATTTTGATTCACATAGGTTTCATATTTTTCAATTGATGTCATAGAACCTTGCTGCCTGCTTGTCTTAATGTTCGAAAGCGTCTTTGAATCCTTCGTGCTGAACGCTTGTTTGACTTCATGTTTTTGACTTGTCTGACTTCCTGAGAAATAGTGATTAGCCGCTAAAAGTGCCATGCCGACCAGTGCGAGCATGGTCAATTTTATAAAAGCTCCTTTTGTATTTTTAACAGGCTTCCCGTCTGTATCCTTTCCACCAAGGAACAAACGGGCTATACGCTCAATCCATCTTTTCAAGGGCTTTTCTTCCCTCCTTCACGATTTACTTTGATGAGGCTCTGACTGAGTTCCCATCGTTTGGCAAGGAAGGAGCGGACGCTTTTCACCTCATTGGATTCATGTACCTTGTTTTTTTCAGATTCGTTTTTTCCTAAGTCGATGGATACATTTTTAACGGGTTGAATGGTCCGAATTCCGGATTCTTGACTACGATGGTTTTGTTCCGATTTCCCGATGGTGACTGTAACCTTACCCAATGACAGTTCTTGTCCAACAACTTTTTGGCCAGATAATGCAATATCTGTGATCTGCAATCCGTATTTCTCATTCAACTCCTCCTTTACTTGATTTTTCATACGGACAGCCACTTGTTCTTGAATATATGCGGCTTGTGCCTTTTGTATTTCATTTTTTTGACGAGCTGTCTCACTTTTTATCGATGAATCATTTTGCTCTGATTTAAGACCTTGGAGAAGGCTGCTCGGATCCACTTGAAATAAACGAATGACCGGATCCATAAGTGCAACAATGAGTACAAGTCCAATGACAAATTTGGTATATTTTTGAAAGACTCCCGACGGAACAAGTAATTCGAGAATTACAGCGAAAAGGACAATCAAAACTATTTCCGATACCCAGTTAATGAGATAACTCACAATTGCGCCTCCTATCGCACCATCAGCGAGAGATTTCCTGAAGCAACAATGATCGTAATCGCAAGAAAGAACATGAGGGAGACAACAGCGAGCGATGCAAATAAGTAAAAGACGCTTTTCGCCATGATAACCAAACAGTCAATAACGGGACCGCCGCCGAGCGGCTGCAGAACTGCTGCTGCTAAATTATAAATAAAGGCAAGCGACAATATTTTTAAAAGTGGAAAAATGGTAATACAAATTAGGATCAACAATCCTGCAATACCGATTGTATTCTTGAGCAGTACTGATGCGCCCATCACTGTGTCGGCAGCTTCTGTAAACATCCTGCCGACAACCGGAATAAAATTTCCCGTGAAAAATTTGGCGGATTTCACCATTAATCCATCAGATATGGAGGTTGCCGCACCTTGAACCGATATAACGCCTAGAAATATGGCAAAAAAGCCTGCCAAAGTAAAGAGTGCCACATTTTTGAACAATTCACTCAACCTTGTGAGCTTATAGTGATCCGACAAAGTGCTCACAATCGCGAGCAGCGCAGACATAACAAGCAGCGGGAGGACAAACGATGAAATCAGCCAACCGGACGCATTCACAAGAAAAATGATGAGCGGGTGAAAAAAAGCGACCGATGCAAGCCCGCCGGTTGCGGCGGTTAAGGCAAAGATGAGCGGAATGAGTGCGACCAGAAATTGACTCATCGCGTTCACTGTGTCAGTCGTATAACCTATAGCAAGTCGGAAACTGTTAAGAAGCAAGATTATCAGAACCAATGTAACAACAAGATAGGCAACCTTTGAGACCGCTTTATGTTCAAATGCTGATTGAATGGTTTGCAACAATGTGGAGAAAACGGTAAGCAGAATTAATGTACCAAGCAATTTACTGCTTACCACAAGCTCATGCAGAAAATAGTCCACAATGCCATCAATGAGCTTCTTAAAAAAACTTTGCTTGTTTGAATGCACAAAGTCTTTAAAATTAGGCTCCGTTTCTGGCAAGAACCCCCCATAATCGGTTACAACCTTATCCCAGTATTCTTCGATCTGACTTGTATCAATTTTATCCATCTGCTGATCTGACCATTTATTAATAACTTGATTGGGTTGGTCGGCATATGCAGGCTTGTCCGCACAAAGCACGAGAAAAAAGGCAGTCACCATGATAAAAAGAATATAACCACCTCTCTTTTTCACGACAAGTGACAACTCAACCACCCCCCATTTGCGGCATTAGATGCATAACCGTATCGACAATAGCCGTCAATATTGGGATCGCCATGACAAGAATAATCAGTTTACCGGCTAATTCAATTTTACCTGCAATCGAATTTTGTCCAGCATCTTTGGCGATTTGCGCGCCGAATTCGGAAATATAAGCAATCCCAATAATCTTTAGTATTGTGGCTACATAAACATTATTCAGGTGTGCGTTTTGCGCCATATTGTTCAACATATCCATGACTAGACGGATCTGATCAACCATCATAAGCAGAATAAATACACCGGCGACAAGCGATACGATTAACGCAAATGCTTGATTTTTTTCTTTTAAAATGAGTGCAAGAAAGGTGACAGCCAGTCCCAAGCCGACGATCTGAAGAATATCCATTGGCCAGTTCCTCTCTACATATAGAGAAATACTTGACGTATTTTTTCAAAAAGATCATCAATGAGTGTCGCAGCCATGTAGAGAATGACGATAAATCCAATTAGAGTGACCCATTGCGCCCAATCATCTTTGCCCATCTGCTTCAAAACCGTTTGAATCATGGCAACGATAATACCGATACCTGCTATCTGAAAGATTGTATTCACATCCAGTGACACCGGGAACTCCCTCCTCTCCCCTCGACCAATAACAAAATCATATTTATATGAATAAGAGAATAACCAGTACGCCTGTTAAAAAGCCCAAACTCCGCATCATCTTTTCATTTGATTTTTGAGACTGACGCGCATCCGATTCCTCACGCTCTAAATGTGCTAAAGCAAGTTGAATATGTTTCTTTTGGTTTTCCGCGTCCTCAGTTCCAAGTGTCGTGCCAAATTGAAGAATAATTTCTTTTTCCGGAATCTTCATAGCTGTTCTCGGCCAAAATTGTTCCACCGAATTGAGCCAAGCTTCCTGCAGCGGCAGACCTTTTTTGCGGAGCTGAGTGCTCAATAATGTAAAGAAATAGTTCAACGGAGATGGTATCTGCTTGGAAAGATCTTCGGCCAATTGATCAACCGGAACACGCCCATAAATGATTTCTGCTTCAATGGACTGAAGTGCGGAACGCCATTGTCTAATTTCTCTTGGCCGGTCTCGGAATCGTCTGGCAAGAATCAATCCGGCTGCGGTAGACGCAAATAAGATAAAAAGTGATCCGATAATTTTCATCACTGCCAGACCCCCTCTGTTGCAGACATTTTTCGCCCGAGTTGATCAAGGATCGTTAACCGACACCCCGCTTGATTTGAATAACTTCTACGGGATAAAACAACAAAACGATCAAATAGTTTGGCGTCGATTAACGGCCGAATGGACGGCCGCTGAGCCAACTGATCAAATGTGAATCCGTGAGCAGTAGCCATAACGGTCACACCGGCATTTAGCGCCTCAAACAGAGCTGCTGTATCCTCTGATCCGCCGATTTCATCCACAATGAGCACTTCCGGACTCATTGATCGAATCATCATCATCATTCCTTCGGCCTTTGGACATGCATCCATCACATCGGTACGTGCCCCCAACCGATTCTGGGGAACTCCATTCACGCAACCTGCAATTTCAGAGCGTTCATCAACAATCGCGGTCTTACGAGAAGCAATATAGCGTTCCGCAATGCCTTCACTTACAAGACGAGCTAAGTCTCTGAGCATCGTTGTTTTACCCGTCTGAGGTGCTCCGATTAACAGCGTATTAAACCAGCGTCGACGATTGTAAAGAAAAGGAACCAACGGAAGTGCGGCACCAATCTTTTGTTTGGCAAGTCGAATATTAAAAAAGGTTACATCACGCAAGCGCAGCACATGGCCACGCTCCGTGATCACGCGTCCGGCCAATCCGATTCGATGCCCACCTTGAATGGTTACGTAGCCCCGTTTCAGTTCCTCTTCAAGTGTGTACAATGAGTATTTTCCTATTTTCTGAAGCAGTTCCCGTGCCTGCTCCCTGCTGAAAATCGGCATCCTTGAATTGTCGCTTGGCAGCCATTGATTTCCGGATACGATTAACTCTAATGGCCGACCCGTGCGGCAGCGTATTTCCTCAAGCATACTGCGTTCTTTTTCAGGCATCCGAAGAATGATTTGCTGGAATGGTTCAGGGAGGTAGGGCAGAATCTCGTTCAATAGAATCACCTCGGATAAAGACTGCTGAACAGTTCTTTAGTTCTTCTCAAAATATATGCCGGCTTGTACACAATATGCTTGCTTCAATGCGGATTGATAAGAACATTACAAGGAAAATATGCAATGACTCGATTTGGGAAATATAGAAAATGTGGATGTAAGATAAAGGAATTTACTGTTCTTAGAGCAGCAGCAGCTTATTGACAAACATTTTGAGCATATAAAAAAACAGCTTCCGAAGAAGCTGTTTGCTATTGAATATTTATCTAAGTTAGTTATGCTCGGGAAACATAGAGTCCTGAGCGAGTGTCAATGACTAGTTTGTCCCCTTCGTTAACAAAGAATGGAACGCTGACAACGTACCCTGTTTCAAGTGTTGCCGGTTTCGATCCACCGGACGCTGTATCACCTTTAATACCTGGTTCCGTCGCTGTTACTTCGAGCTCAACGGTGTTAGGAAGTGCAACGCCAAGCGTTTCACCTTGATAGGATTGAATGTTGCATTCCATGTTTTCTTTTAGGAAATTCAGTTGTTCTGTGATTTGACTTGCGTCCAAATCAAGCTGTTCATACGTTTCCATATCCATAAATGTATAGGTAGAACCACTGGAATAGAGGTATTGCATTTTACGATTTTCAATTCTCGCCGGATTCACTTTTTCGCCGCCGCGGAATGTTTTTTCCTGAATCGCTCCTGTACGGAGGTTTCTTAATTTCGAACGCACAAATGCAGCACCTTTACCCGGCTTTACATGCTGGAATTCGATAACAGAGAGGATATCTCCGTCTACCTCAATCGTCAGACCTGTTTTAAAATCATTTACAGAAATCATAAGCTTCCTCCTTTAAATGCGCCGCTTGTTGCTATGGGGACCGTCCCCGTCACTCATTTTAAATAATGGAAAACAATGTCTGAAAACGCTCATGCCCACACCCATGAAAAAAGCATTCATTCCCCTGTTCGGGAAATAATGCATCGAAAAGCGCTCTAACAAGGATATTCCCGCTCGCATCGATGAACGGTGCGCAGACAAAATTCACTTTAGCCATTTTACCACAGCATCACTGATTTGAATAGTTGCTTCCCTTTGAATTTTCTTCAAAATCAAAAGAAATAGAGTAGCCGATAAATAATCCATACAGTGCATACAAGCAAAGTGTCGTTATCAATGTGTTCATATCCAATCTTGTCACAAACGGTAAGCCGTTAAGGAATGGGCGGAATAGAAAAAAGACGCATCCCCATAAGAAGAGACCAAACCCGATTGAAAACCAAATTGATTTTATTTTGCTAAAGATCAGCATATAAATTAAAGCAGCAAAAATAGAGAGGATACTGCAGCCGGCAATAGCAAGTAATTGACCGCCTATTTCATTTCTCCATCCCCAAAAGGTAAGCGGTGCAAATAATAAGGATGGACCAACTTTGCTGAAGTTTAACAAATGGCAGATGAGCCCCATCCCAGACCAAAATAATCCACCAAACAAGCCGGTGACCGCCGTGCGTCCGATTGATTTTGATAACTGATTTTTTTTCTTTCCCTTTACCGATTTTTTTTGTCTAGCCATGATCGTTCCCCTTTTAAGCCTGATTCATGTGCTTCATTATGCCCATTTCAATATTATTCATATACTAAGTGGTAAAAAAGGTCCATGCTACCGACGGAAATACGCTTCCAACTAGAAAACTATGAATAGATCACGAATACAATCCTAGAGGTTTTAAGTAAATTCGGGTAGAATAAGAATAAGTATAGAGATATTAAATTATTGATGAGAATCGGGCTGATTAGTTAATGGAAAAAATTCTTCCTATATATGGTGGGCAGGCAGTCATTGAAGGTGTGATGATGGGCGGCAAATACACGACAGTTACGGCTGTGCGTCGAAAAGATCAATCAGTCACTTATTTTGAGGCACCAAAAAAAGAATTTCATTCCCTTGCATTTTTCCGAAAGATTCCGGTCCTTCGAGGAATTGTGGCAATTATTGAGGCAAGTGCAATCGGCACAAAGCATCTGAATTATGCTTCTGAAGTCTTCGATGAAGAACCTGGTGCGAAGGTCGAGACAACCGAAGAACCAAAAAAAGGGTTTCATTTAGAAGCCGTAATCGGACTTACCGCAATAGGCATCATTTCATTTCTTTTTGCCAAATTTATTTTCACACTTGTTCCTGCATTCATTGCGAGTTTATTCGAACCGATTATCTCTGGTACCGTTGCTCAAGTACTGCTTGAAGGTTTCTTCAAAATTCTGCTCCTTATCGGCTATGTTTATTTTGTTTCATTAACGCCTATTATGAAAAGGCTGTTTCAATATCACGGAGCTGAGCATAAAGTAATTAATACATTTGAAAGTGGAGATGAACTGACTGTTGTTAATGTGCGCAATCACTCAAGACTTCATTACAGATGCGGTTCAAGCTTTATCCTGTTTACTGCGATAATCAGTATCTTTCTTTACTTTTTTGTTCCGACAGAACCGTTATGGCTCAGACTTGTTTATCGAATAGCGCTAATCCCTCTTGACCTTGGGCTCGCCTATGAAATTCTTAGACTTACAAATAAAGTGCGTCACATACCTGTGTTAAAATGGCTCGGCTATCCAGGGCTGTGGGTTCAGTTGCTAACAACAAAAGAACCAGATGATGATCAGATTGAAATCGGTATTCATGCCTTTGAAGAGATGCGTCGCAGAGAATCAGTCATTGAAAAACAACAAGCACTCGTGCGGCAGGTGCTTTAAAAAAAACGGAGGTGAGTGTCCGTGAGAACATTTTTCTATTCCTTAACCTTCCTTGTAATTGGGGGTCTCGGACTTTTCGGCCTGCTCTCCATGTTCTTACCTAGTCAAAAAAGCGTGATCGTTACGCAGTTGATTATTATCACGTTAATTATCATTATAGGCTTGTTCTTTTTCAGACGTCTCGCCGAATGGACGGGAAACGGAGATCAGGCACGTTATAATAGAGCTCTGCGTCAGTCACGCAAAAGAAAGAAAACGGCTTCAAACGGTCGCAGGACGCGAAGCATTCATCCTGCGTCAAAATTTAAAGTAATAAAGAACGGGTCCCATTCACTTAAAACACTGACACATCAATCGGCGAAAGATCATGGACATTTAACCGTAATCGAAGGTCGCAAGAATAAGAAGAAGAAAAGACTGCTTTTTTAAATAAGGCTTGAATAATCACATTTTTATTTTTTAAAAGGGACCGGCTGAATTCTGCCGATCCCTTTACTTCAGCTTTTGTTAATAAGACCACTGTTCAAGAAATTTTTGTGCATAATCTGCGCCAATTTTAAACAAACGCTCCCGTTCCTGTTCGGATATTTGAAAATCTTTCGTTTTCACTTTATCCACCGGCAGGCAAATAATATTCGTACCTTTTAATTTTTCAATGACTCGCTCATCATGAGCTTCACGCATCGCTTTAAAAAGGCCACGGAAGAGTTCTGCTGCATTTCGAATCTTTAACGCTTCTTTGAAATCCGAATCTTTGTCTGCGATCTGTAATCCTAAAAATGGTCTGGCAGGCAATTCATCCTCCTTATTGTAAATCCATAATGGAAAATTACTCAAGATGCCCCCGTCAACGATTAGCGACTTTACTCCACTTGCATCATAAAGGGGCACTGGTTCAAAAAAGAACGGCAAACAGCAGCTCATTCTCACAGCACGTGCGACTGAGAAGTGATCCGGATCTAATCCATAATCCTTTAAATCATCGGGAATCACGACAAGCCTTGCTTTCGTAACATCAGAAACAATAATTTTCAATCGGTCTTTAGGTAAATCAGCAAACTCTTCTATTCCCTTGGCCTTGAGAAGACCAGCAATCCAATGTTCAAGGTAATCCCCTTTAAAAAGACCCATCTTGAAATACAGACGAAACCATTTAAATAGTGGAAAGCGCATACGCACTGAAGGCTCAAGTAGTTTATTTGTATCCATTTCGCTCATTATTTTTTTCAAATCTTTAGAAGTGTATCCTGCAGCAATTAATGCTGCGACGATAGAGCCTGCACTTGTACCCGCTGTTCGCTTAAATGTATACCCTGCTTTTTCAAGTACTTGCAGCGCTCCGGCAAATGCAAATCCTTTGACACCTCCACCGGAAAATACAATATCAATAATCACACCGCTCCCCCCTCATTTATCATTAAATGAACATAGCATTAGAAAAACCGGTCACAAGCCCGGTCCCTAATCTCCAGTCATGTGTCATTGGTTTGTGTCTTTACGGTGCTGAATCATCACTTCGGTTGCTCACATCAACTGAGCGCGACCGCAGGCGCACCGCGAGCCTCCTCAGATAAGCAGAAATCTGCAGGGTCTCGCTGGCACGCGATCAACAGGGCCGCACCCGCAGGCATCTCGCACCTCTGCTTTGATTCTCGGCTAAGACACTGGTTTATTCGTTTAAATACGGGGCAAAATATTATACTTTCTTATCTTGTTAGAAAACTTGGCTTCGCCAAGCTTCTGACGAAGGCGAAGACTTAGTTGTACTTATACTATACTCAGCTGAATTTTAAACTTTCTTATAATATAAAAAAGAGACCGGAAGTTTTATTCTTCCGATCTCTTTTAATTATTCTTCTTCGTCGCTTCGTTCTTTTATTTCAAACAATTGGCTTACTCGTTTCGGGTCTTCTTCAAAGTACTGGACAACATCACCAATTCGGTCAATGGAATCCCAACTGAGATGATGCTCAATCCCCTCAACATCTTTATAGACATTTTCTTCATGAACGCCAATCAGTTTCAGAAAATCCTCCAGCAGTTCATGTCTATATACCAGCCGCTTGCCCATTTTCTTTCCTTTTGGGGTTAAAATAAATCCACGGTATTTTTCATAAATTAAGTACTGGTCTTTGTCTAATTTTTGCACCATTTTCGTAACCGATGACGAGTGAACGTCCAATGCCTCGGCAATATCAGAAACGCGTGCATAGCCTTTATCTTGAATTAACCAGTAAATTCGCTCAATGTAGTCTTCCATACTCGGAGTAGGCGACATCGTGTCTCCCCCTAACAACTTCCCATTTTCACTACCTCATGTTACTATAACAGCGCTTAAAAAACAAGGAAATACCTTTTATTATCAACATAGCCTATTCTGCAATTCAATAATTAAAGCGATTCCAAGCCTTTCATAAAATGGCACAAATCGTTATAATGAGAATTGAAATGAATTAGGAGGACAACGAGTCATGGGCTGGATCTTTTTACTTGCGATGGTTGCCGCATATTTTGGTTATTTTTTTATTGCCAGATATTTGCAGCGGCGCTATCTTACCACACTATCAGAAGTTGATTTTCGGGCCGGTTACCGCAAAGCACAATTGATCGATGTGCGAGAACCCGACGAATTTAAAAACGGTCACATTCTTGGCGCAAGAAACATCCCATTAACACAATTAAAAATGCGCCATACGGAAGTTCGGCATGATATGCCGATCTACCTGTACGACAGCAATGGCACACGCAGCGCTCGCGCGGCTGCAGTTCTGAAACGAATGAAATACACTAATTTGTATCATCTTGACGGCGGATTCAAAAAATGGAACGGGCGAATTAAAAAAGGATAAGACAAGCACTTCATTTGTAGAATTTCATCGCACAAAAAAGCACCTTCTCTGAAGGTGCTTTTTATCATTCATATGACTGTTATTGATTTACATAACGCAGAACCGGATGGCGGGCTGCCTGTGTTTCATCAAGTCTGCCGATCACTGTTTGATGCGGCGCTTCTTGGACGAGTTCAGGTGTGTTTATTGCTTCTTTTGTAATCTCAATCAAATGATCCGCAAACGCATCCAGAGTTTCCTTTGACTCTGTCTCTGTAGGTTCAATCATCAAAGCTTCGTCAACGAGGAGTGGGAAATAAATCGTTGGTGGATAATAGCCAAAATCAAGCAGGCGCTTTGCCATATCAAGCGTACGCACCCCTAACTCCTTCTGTCTGCTTCCCGAGAGCACAAATTCATGCTTACACAGCTGTTTAAAAGGTGTTTCAAAATGATCAGAAAGCCGTTTCAACAAATAGTTTGCATTCAAGACAGCATCTTTGGATACCTGGAACAGCCCTTTGCTGCCCATTGTACGGATGTAGGCATAAGCGCGTACATTAATCCCGAAATTTCCGTAAAATGCCTTGACACGGCCAATGGATTGCGGTCGGTCATTATCGAATCCAAAGGTACCGTCTTCTTTTTTCACAATCAGCGGCTTAGGCAGAAACGGTTCCAGTTCTGCTTTAACGCCTACAGGACCTGATCCTGGTCCACCGCCTCCGTGAGGACCGGTAAATGTTTTATGCAAATTAAGATGAACCACATCATAACCCATGTCTCCAGGACGCGTCACACCCATGATAGCGTTCATATTTGCTCCGTCATAATAGACTTTTCCGCCTTCTGCATGAATGATTTCTGCGATTTCCTGAATGTGCGTTTCAAACAGACCTAAAGTATTGGGATTCGTAAGCATCAGCGCGGCAGTTGTTTCATCGGCAACGCGTTTCAAATCCTCCAAATCAACAAGTCCGTTTTCATCAGACTTAACAGTGACAGCATCAAATCCTGCTACAGCTGCTGAAGCAGGGTTCGTTCCGTGAGCAGTATCCGGAACAATGACCTTGGTACGTTTCAGGTCGCCATTCGCTTCATGGAACGCACGAATAATCATCAAACCTGTCCATTCACCATGTGCACCAGCTGCAGGCTGCAACGTGACTGCGTCCATGCCCGTTATTTCTTGTAGGTTTTCTTGGAGACGATAGAGCAGTTCGAGAGCGCCTTGTACTGATTTTTCATCCTGATAAGGATGGATGTGAGTCAATCCGTCCAGGCGGGCAACGACTTCATTAACTTTTGGATTATATTTCATGGTACAGGATCCTAGCGGATAGAAACCATTGTCAACGCCGAAATTTCTACGTGATAAAGCCATATAATGCCGAACTAACTCCAGCTCCGAAACTTCTGGCCAGTTTGGTTCTTTTTCACGTAAATAATCCTTGCCTACCATTTCAGCCAATGGTACTGCTGGAACGTCAAGCACAGGCAGACTGTAAGCAGTTCTTCCTTGTTTGCTTTGCTCGAAAATGAGCGGCTGATTTTGATTATCCACCTATAATCCCTCCTAGCGCTTCTGCAAATTGATCGATTTCACTTTTCGATCGCATCTCAGTGACCGCAACAAGCATTTTATTTTTACATTGAGCATAGGACTTGCCTAAGTCATATCCGCCAATGATCCCTTTTTCCAAGAGCGCATTGTTGACCTCTGACACAGGTTTTCCGCATTCGATGACAAATTCATTGAAATACGAATGGTCAGAACTGACGCTAATACCATTTCCTTTCAATTGCTTTACAGCGTAATGCGCCTTTTGAATGTTCTGTTCAGCCAATTCACGAATTCCTTTCTTACCAAAAGCATTCATGGCGACAGAAGATGCCAAGGCATTTAATGCTTGGTTGGAACAGATGTTGGATGTCGCTTTTTCTCGACGGATATGCTGCTCACGTGCCTGCAGCGTCAGAACGTAGCCGCGCTGGCCTTTCTCATCGACTGTTTCGCCAACCAAACGGCCCGGTACTTTACGGATCAATTTCTTAGAAACCGCGAAATAGCCGCAATGCGGTCCGCCAAACGATTCGGATATACCTAGAGTTTGGCAATCACCGACCACAATGTCCGCGTTGAATTCTCCAGGAGGAGTAAGCAAGCCAAGCGACAGTGGATTGCTTGCAACAATGAGTTGAGTTTTCTTCACACCATGAGCAATAGTCTCAATTTCTTTCAGCGGCTCAATCTGTCCAAAGAAATTCGGATACTGTACGATGACACATGCTGTGCTGTCATCAACTGCTGCTTCTAATGCCTGCAAATCCGTACCACCATCTTTTTCAGGAATGGTAACAACGTCTAATCTTCGTCCATGTGCATAGGTCGCCAGAACCTGACGGTATTCAGGATGAACGGTTTCCGATACAACGATCTTTTTGTTGCGTGTTACACCGCTTGAGAGCAGCGCCGCTTCAGCAAGTGAGGTTGAACCGTCATACATCGAAGAGTTTGCAGCCTCCATACCAGTCAATTCACAAATAAGTGTTTGGAATTCAAAAATTGCTTGTAATTCACCCTGCGACACTTCCGCTTGATAAGGTGTGTACGCCGTATAAAATTCCCCCCGCGAAATAACGCTGTCCACAACGGATGGAATATAGTGGTCATAGATACCGGCGCCTAAAAAAGACGGATAATCACTTGAGCTCACATTTTTCTTTGCAAGTCCTGTAAGAAAGCGAACCAGTTCAGGTTCGGAGAGCTTCGGTTCAAGTTTTAATTCCCCTTTAAAGCGGATCTTTTCCGGTACATCTGAAAATAAATCTTCGTCTGATTGAACGCCAATGACATCAAGCATCTCCCGGCGATCATCCTCCGTTACCGGAAGATAGCGAAACTCTGACATTTGATTTCCTCCTCAGGATCTTTTATAGAAAGGTGCTTTAACAACCTTTGCCTTTTTCCGTTTTCCTCGAATATCTACATCAAGCAAGGTTCCTAATTGAGTCCATTCAACAGCGACTAAAGCAAGCCCTAAGTTCTTGCCAAGGGTTGGAGATTGTGTTCCTGTCGTTACTTCGCCAACTTTAGTATCACCTGCGTAAACACTGTAATGTGTACGCGGGATTGCGCGGTCAATCATTTCAAGACCGATGACTTTACGTGTCAATCCTTCGTCTTTTTGCTGTTTCAATGCTGCCTTCCCTATAAACTCTCCAGGCTTTCCTGTTTTTACAGCAAAGCCTATTCCGGCTTCCAGCGGAGTTATAGATGAGCTTAATTCTTGACCATATAATGGCAGTCGCGCTTCGAAACGCAATGTATCGCGTGCGCCTAATCCACAGGGAATCAATCCATCCGCATCACCTGCAGCAAGCAGCAGATCCCAAAGCATAGATGCTTTTTCCCAAGGGCAGTAGATTTCAAGGCCATCCTCACCAGTGTAGCCTGTTCTTGAGACCAAGCAAGGTACGTCCTGTAGCGGAACTTGGGTGGCAAATTTAAAATGTTTAATGGTTGATAAGTCATAATTGGTAATTTTTTGAACAATTGATATGGCGAGCGGTCCTTGCACAGCAAGCAACGCTATTTTATCTGATTGATTGATCACTTTTAATTTTTCCGGAGCATGTTCGGAGAGCCAGTTGAAATCCTTTTCTATGTTCGCCGCATTGACAACGAGTTGGTATTTGTTTTGATCCAAGCAGTAGATCAATAAGTCATCGACAGTTCCGCCATTCTCGTAGCACATCGCAGTGTAGAGTGCGTCACCCGGTTGCGCCTTGGAGACGTCATTCGTGACCATCTTTTGAAGAAATTGTTCAGCTTCTTCGCCGCAAACCAAAAATTCGCCCATATGGGACACATCGAAAATACCTGCTGCTTTTCGTACTGCATTATGCTCGTTCTTGATTCCCGTAATTTGTACAGGCAACAGAAAGCCGCCGAAGTCAATCAGTTTTACATCATGGCTTTTGTAATAATCATACAATGGCGTTGTTTTCAATTCCGGCATTCCGTTATTCCTCCCGATAAGGTAAATTTGTGAATTAATCGATAAATAGAAATAAAATGAATGAAAGCAAAAAAGGACAGCAGAAGACACTATGCATGTCTTCCCCTGTCCTTATACCTGAAAGTTTATCGCTCACAAAAGCGGTATCCCCTTTGGTAGCCCCGTGGCACTCTCCAGAGGTGCGTCCATTGTAAGTCCTGTTTGCCTGAGAGATTCACTGTTCGTTTGCTCCTTCGGCGACCGCATTGAAGCGATCTCTCCCCACAACGTCATCCGCAATCCATTCAATTGAATAAAAATCGTTTAACTCAAGGCAATGTCGTACATACTAACAATGTTATCCTACCATTTTATCAGTGAAGTTAGCAATACTTTGTTCACAAAATTTTAACATATAAAGGTGTTTTCGATGAAGCCTCTTATCCAATTTGACAGAACCTGGCACGACTCATTCTTCAAACGAATAAATGAAGACGGACCTTGGGCAAAATCAGAACTCTTTTCACTTGCTTATCTTGCTGAAAGAGAACGAAATGTTCCTTCATTCCATGGACTGATTGCTCCTGGACGACTTCCGCAACTTAAGTTGCATGCCCACCAAATTGAGACAGCGCGAATAGTCATTGAAGAAATGCATGGCAAAGCCATTCTCGCGGATGAAGTCGGACTTGGCAAAACCATTGAAGCAGGATTAATCATTAAAGAATATATGATACGTGGACTCGTTAAAAAGGTGCTAATTCTAGTCCCCGCTTCCTTAGTCCTTCAATGGGTAACCGAACTAAATACAAAATTCTACATACCCGCTGTCCCCCAGCGCAAAGCCTATGTCTGGAGTCAGTGTGATATTGTTGTCTCATCAATTGATACAGCAAAAAGGCAACCGCATCACGACATCATTATGGAGCAGGATTATGACTTAATTATTATTGATGAAGCGCATAAACTGAAAAACCATAAAACAAAAAACTACCAATTTGTCCAATCGCTAAAGAAAAAGTTTTGTCTATTGCTTACGGCAACACCAATCCAAAACCGTTTAAGTGAAATTTTTTATCTTGTGTCACTTTTGAAACCCGGTTACCTTGGAGATGCTGAGAGTTTCTCGAAAAACTACAAATCGGGAATTCGTTCTGTAAAAAATGAAGACAAACTGAAAGCACTCGTTAATCAGGTTATGGTTCGTAATCGCAGGGAGGATACGGGACTTCACTGGCCGAAACGCATTATCAAATCCTTCGATATCCCGTTCTCAGAAGCAGAGCAGACTTTCTATGAAAGTTTAAGCGAACTAAAACAAAACGGTGTCATTCAGCCCTTTTCACTGCTTACTCTTCAACGGGAAGCATGCAGCAGTCGTGAAGCCGCTTTTGTCACTTTGAATAAAATATACAAATCTACAGCCACGCCGATGAACGAACGGTTGTGGCACAATCTTTTTGATAAATTAAACCGTGTGAATCAAAATGCTAAAGCAAATAAGGCTCTGGAATTAATCAAGCAGATTAACGATAAAGTTATTATTTTTACGGAATATCGTGCTACTCAGCTTTACCTGCAATGGTTTCTGAAAAAAAACGATATTTCTTCCGTTCCTTTTAGCGGAGGCTTCAGGAGAAACAAAAAAGATTGGATGCGCATGCTCTTTCAAAACAAAGTTCAAGTATTGGTTGCGACAGAAGCAGGCGGAGAGGGCATTAATTTGCAATTTGCAAGTCACTTGATTAATTATGATCTGCCTTGGAACCCGATGCGCATTGAACAGAGAATCGGGCGAATTCATCGACTTGGTCAAGAAAACGATGTACATATTTATAATTTTGCTACTCGTGGAACTGTTGAAAGCCACATTCTACATTTGTTGTATAACAAAATTCACTTGTTTGAGCAAGTGATCGGTGACCTGGATAAAATCCTATCTCACATTGATTTAAAAAATGTCGATCAACAGGTCAGCCGTATTTTCGAAGAATCTGAGTCTGATGGGGAAATAAAGGTAAAGTTAGATAATCTCAGCAGTGTCATAAATTTTGAACAGAATCAATTAGAAACGGGGGATCACCATGCAGCAAGCGGAAATTCGTGATTTTCTCATCCGTTTTTTCTCAAGTTCGGACTGTTCGTTGCTTCCTGTCCAAAACCAATCTCAACTTAAGGTCAAATTAACAAAACAAATGGACAAATTGCTAATGAATCGACCCTTTTACTGGCATTACATTGAACAAATCGGTGCCGATGCGGAAACAGCGACCCTTACTTTCAGGTTCAATGATCAAAGCGATGAAGGAGAATTCATCCATTTCGGTTCCCCGCGCCTCCATCAAATTTTCAATACAGCGGAACAAATGGGACGCTATATCCGTCTTTATCAAGTTGTCTCTTCACAAGCCTCTCCCGCTTTGGAACCTTGGCTTGGAATAAATATGAAAATCAGTTATCAATGCGATTTAAAAAAAGATCGTTTGATTTCTATTGGCCTTCAAATGGTAAACGGAACACTCATTGAAGGCTTTCAATCCATGCTAGGCAAACTTGAACTCATTGCGAGACTCCCGGATTATTGCTACACTTTGAGTCCGTTGATCACTGTCAAAAGCGGCATTCAGCGAATTGAACGATTTATCGCATCTGAATTGGAAACGGAACCGTTTGAATGGGCGGATCAGGCGAGCGAACGATGGAAGAAAGATGAAGATTTGCTTGATGCTTTTTATGAACAGGCAGAGAAAAAACCGGAACGATATAATCAGGAAAAAAAAGCATTAGAGGAGCAATATAAACCGAGAATAAACGTCAGATTGATCAACGCCGGTCTTTTCTATTTGCAATCATCAACGTTCATGCCTCAATTTATTAAAGACCGTTAATCATTTGAAAAACCGGCAACAAAATAGAAAGAAATAAAACGAGTACAAATCCGCCGATAATGATCAGAACGATGGGCTGAGTGATCGAAAGCAGCCATTGTGTCTTTTGTTCCATTCGTTTCATAAGCTCGCCGCTTAGACGATACAGTGCATTTCCAAAAGAACCTTGTTCACAGCCTTGTTTGATTATCATTTGAAATTCAGGCAAATAGTAAATAATGCCTTCGATCGACGATTCAAAGGGATGACCTTGGATTAATAGTTCTTCGATTCTTTTGGATTCTAATTTCAAAAATGGTGAAGCCCCTTTTTTAGAGAGAATGTCGATACCCTGTTTTATTGTCAGCCCTGAACGAAGCAGTCCGCTTAATTGAAAGGCTAATTGATGGGTAAAATGTATCCGAACAAACTCGTTAAGAAACGGAACCCGCGCTGCAAATGAGATTCTCTTCAAAAGTGCGCAGCGCCGATATACATACAAGCCTAATAGGATGGCAAAGATCAAACAGGCAATGATCACCAGTATGGTCATCATGTGGGCCGCAAGATAGAGCATCATTCGAGTGATGGCAGGAAGTTCGAGCGAGAGCGACTGATAGAGCTGAATAAAGTTAGGGAGAAGAAACTTACCGACTACATACAGAACAAGTGAGAGAAACCATAGGAGAAAAAGCGGATAGCGCATTAAACGACGCAAAGTCTGAGCATAGAGCTCGCGGCGCAGGATCATCGTGCCGTTCTCAATCAGCGCCTCCGGTAATGCACCGGTCGCTTCCGCAAAATAAATGACACTCGCTACATCTTGTGGAAATTTATCATCGCGAAGGATCTCATGCAGCTTACTTCCTGCTTTCAAACGATCAATCATCCTTTCTATCTTTAAACGAAAAAATTTCTGCTTCCGACCCGCCTGTAATGCCAATGCGATATTCAATGGATAGCCGTTTTTCAAGCTTTCACCTAGATCAACTAACAACTGTGCCTGCTCTTTCTTAGTCCAATTTTTTTGAAAAGCCATCTGAATTCCTCCCTGCTGTATTTTTGGGAATCCAGCCTGTTTCAATACCTTCTTCCAGATAGTCCTCAATTGTTTTATATGCTGACGCTGCGGGGCGCGACAGCTGCCCAGACAAATAATCGTGAAGCGGCATACCTGCGAGAATCTCGTATACACCTGTGCGTTTCGGATGATGACGATGCGGACAATTACGATCACAAGCTTTGCCGCAGTCAGGGCATTGAATGGTCACCAGTCTCTCGGCAATAACCGCCGTAAGAGTTTCCTTCAGATCAAATTTAGGTATTCCCAATTCAAACATTCTCTGCAGTGTGGACAACGCATTCGAAGCATGGACAGTCGAAAGCACCAGATGTCCCGTTAACGCTGCACGAACCGCAATTTTTGCAGTTTCTTCGTCACGGATTTCCCCGATCATAATAATATCCGGATCATGCCGTAAAATCGCACGAAATCCTTTGGCATAAGTAAATTTCGCCTTTTCATTCACTTCCATTTGGACAAAAGAGTCGTTTTTCTTTTCAATAGGATCTTCAATGGTAATTACTCGTGCGCGGTATCTTCTTTGCAACGTAGAAAGCAATGCATAGAGAGTTGTCGTCTTTCCGGAACCTGTTGGACCGGAAATGAGAATCAGACCGTTCTCATAAGTCAGTAAGGAAGCGAGTCCGCGTTTCGCTTCATCAAAGACGGTTAATTCTTCAATAGGAAGTTCATTTCTTTGGGGTAGGATTCGAATCACAAGACTTTCTTTGTTCGGTGTAGGCAGCACAGACATACGCAATGAGACGGGGACATGATTAATGACTGTTTGCATCGCACCGCTTTGAGGAAGACGATGCTCGCCTATATCCATTCCTGAACAAAACTTAAAGTGGTTGATGATGCGCTCTGCTGACAATGCATCAAAAACTTCATGTTCAAAAAGATATCCATTAATCCTGAACTCTACCAACGTGTTGTCAATTCTCGGGGTAAAATGAATATCTGAGGCACCGACACTGCATGCTTCATTCAGCAATTGCCGGCTTTGTTTTACTGTATTCTTTTCCAATTGATCCATAGCACCACCTGCTTTCATTGTGAAATAAAAACAGGCTCGTTTCCGGTTTTCAGGGGTAATTAAATATTCCACAATCAGCCCTGATTTTCCTTCTTTTCCATAAGAAAATTAATCATTCAAGCGGCCGGCATCACAGATGCCGACCGCAAACAATCCTATCCAATTGATTTTTCCTTTTGGAGCGTCTTATTAAATGCAAGCCGTTGCAGATCCTCTTGATGGTAACCCACGATCAGATGCTTCCCATCGGTAATGATTGGTCGTTTTAATAGTTTTGGCTCATCAGAGAGAAGTTGAAGAGCCTTACTCAGCGGCAAATCATTCAAATTTACATTCAATCGCTTATACGTTTCGCTACGTGTTGCGAGTAAATCATCAATTCCCGATTTTGATAATTTGATCAGCTCCATCAACTCGTTTGCATCAGGTCGATTGCGAAAAAGATGGCGTTCTTCATAGCTCACATGATGATCCTTAAACCATCCTTTTGTTTTTCTGCAAGATGTACAACTTGGGTATGTGTAGAAAATCAGTTTGCTCATTAGCTTCCCTCCTTGAATTAATTTAGCCCTTATTAATCTATTACCCTTTTTTAACGAATTGAAACCATTAATCATCACCATACGACACGAAATTTTATTAATTATTTTTTGTGGTTTTAGAAGATTGTTTATCCGACACTCGTTATGTTCCTAAATAGATCGTTGATTTCTTTTCAATGACGATTGGATGCTCAACCGAGCCAATGATTCTTGATCCCGGTTCAATATGAACTTCTTTGTCCATAATTACATTTCTCAAATAAACGCCTTTACCAACAACGCAACCTTTCATAAGAATTGATCCAATGATTTTCGATTCCATATCAATAGTAACATTGCGTGAAAGAAGTGAATGGCTGATCATTCCGTTAATCATGCAACCATTGGCTACAAGTGAATTCGATACAGCAGCGTTTTTTCCATAATATGAAGGCACTTCATTTTTTATCTTTGTATGAATTCGATACTCACCTCCAAAAAGTGCACTCCGATTTGACTCTTCAATCATATCCATGTGGGCATCATAATAGGATTTGATCGAATGAATGTTTTTAAGATAGCCGGTATATTCGTAACCATTTGTCTTAATTTTTTTTACGGATTGATGGAGCGCATCGCGCAAACTGTAAACCTCATTCCATGCCATGAACCGTCTAATTAGTTTCGTAAAAAGCGAACACCTCATGACATAGATTTCCATATTCACTGCAGATGGGCCATCCTGGTTAAGCAAACAGGATTTCATTTTACGAACGCAGTTATTTTCATCCAATTCAATGCAAGTCACTGGTTGATCGTCTGTGTCAAAACCAGAAACCGTTTTGTAGACTAATGTGATTTCAGCTTTTTGTTCTAAATGATGACGCAAAATCGCTTGAATATCAATTGTGCATAAAGCACGTGAACCCATAATCACAACAAAATCAGATCTTGATTTTTCAATAAATTCCAAATTATTATGGAAAGCCTCAAGATTATCGCGAATCAGTCCATTGACCTGCTCAGTACCTGAATCAAAAAAGAATATTCCTCCATTGAGGCTGTCCAGATCCCAATCACTGCCGCTTAAAACATGGTCATAAATGGATCGATATTGCCCATTCATAAAGATACCAATTGATTCTACACCAGCAGATACAAGATTGGATAAGGGAAAATCGATGAGTCGATATCTGCTGCAAAATGGCAATCCAGCAACTGGTCGATACCTAGTAAGCGGATTCGTTAACTGTTTCGATTCGGACAGATTTAAGATACCGCAAATTTTATAGTGATTCATTGTGGTCACCCCCGCACATGTGCCTCTTATGATATAGATAAATATATTCATAAATGAATACAGTATGTTTCACAATATCATAAGGCAGATGACCGAACCTTCAGCACCTCCTGTCAGAATAATATAACCCGCTTTGAATATGGGAAATTCTTCTCCGACCTTGCAATACGAATGAGCAATACCAAACAATTTTATATTAGAAAAACCGAAGTGGTTGGTTCACTCCGGCATTCTGCATTTTCTATTTATTTGTTTTTTTACACTAAAGAATTTACATCAGTGGATAAAATTCAATGGATTAACAGCTCCATTGTGCGGTGGCGGAGTCCAGCGGCCATTGTAAAGTTCAAAATGAAGATGCGTACCAAATGATTCGCCTGTATTGCCCATTGCTCCGATTGACTGACCCTGTGACACACTTTGACCATCGGAAACGTAAATTGCTGACAAATGTGCATAAACAGTAGTATAAAGCTGTCCATTGATGACATGTGAGATCATGACACAATTTCCGTAACTTGACGAAGTATATGCCTTGAACACCGTGCCGTCTGCAGCGGCGTGAATCGGAGTACCGGTGCTGTTCGCAATGTCGATTCCAGGATGAAATTCACCGTCAAATGATCGATAGCCAAAACCGGAAGAAATATAACCCGCTGCCGGCATAATGAACTGACTGCTGCTTTTTTCTTCTGAATCACTTGAAGACGTAGAAGTAACCGTCTCAGCAGCCGTCTGGGTGTTATTCGAAACAGTAACCGATTTTGCTGAAGCTGTCTCTGTCTTCGCCTTCTCGTTCTGTTTTTCCTGTGCCTCTTGCTTCGCTTTCGCTTCAGCAGCCGCCCGCTCTTTCGCCTTTGCCTGCTGTGCGGCAAAATCCGCTAATTGCTGTTTAATGACCGATTCTTGAGCACTCAAAATACCTGTTTGCTCATTGGACGACATCACTGTCTTTTCAATATCTGATGCCTGATTTTTCAATTCTCCAAGCAAATTCTGCTTATGTTCATTTTCTTGCTTAAGACTAGTCTTCATTGTTTGAAGATTATGTAGATCGTTCGTTGTTTGATCGAGAACCGTTTGAAGCCTTTTGCGTTTTGTAACCTGTGCCTGCTTATCTTGTTTCTGATCATTAATTATTTTATTATCTTGATCGGTAATCATTTTCAAAACAAGCAGCCGATCAAGAAAATTACCGAAACTCTTCGAGCCCATTAAAACATCTAGATAGCTGACCGCGCCACCGCTTATATAAATGGATCGCAATCTGCCTTTAAGCAGCTCGGTACGTGTATCAATACGTGCATCAATTTTTTTTATTTCTTTCTTTAGTTGAACCACACTTGCTTTGTTTTGACGAACTCTTTCTTTGGTATTGTCGATTTTGTTACTCATGGAGGCAATCTTTTTATCTGATTCTTTAATATTTTTGATCACTGTATCTTGCTTCTTCTGATTCTCAGAAAGATTCTTTTTCGAAGCAGCTAGTTTATCCTTATTTTGTTGTTTTTGATTTTGAATATCATTTAGCTTATTGTTAAGTTTCGTTTGCGTATCCGCGAATACAGTTCCACTGTTAATTCCCAATATCAAGGAGCAAGAAAGACATATCGTCGTTATCATTTTAATTTTCGTTGGTTTGAACATAACTCTACTCCTTACGCACATCAAGAAAGCACGTACAATTTATCTTATTTGAAAAAGCCTGCTCTGCTTGCTATGAGATTATCTTACTAGAAACTTATTTGCCTAGTTCTATTATAACAACACATTGCGCGTTTTTCCGACAAAATTTGATTACATCTTTGTTTCGATTGATAAAAAAAGATTAATAGATTGTAAGTCATATTAGAAAACTCGGCTTCGCCAATCCGCTGGCAAACCATTTGTTGCATCAACACTGAAGTTCTCTAAATCTTTATCCTTACTTGTTAATGTAATAAAGGGATCCCCTTTAATTTGGAGATCCCTTTGTTAAGCCTATTCGTCAATTAGTATGATGCAATCAAAGCATTAATAGCCGAGATTACGATTCACAATATTTTCCAGGGGTTTGTTCTTGCTGAATTTATCTATATTTCTCTTAATCAATGATGCCCTTTTACTATACTTGCCAGGTCCTACTCCCAATGAGTGAGAGGTGATCAGCAAATTAGGGAGATCCCACAGTTGGTTATTCTCGGGCAGCGGCTCATTTTCGGTCACATCAAGACCTGCACCACCAATTTCTCCCGAACTCAGCGCATGAATCAAAGCACGTTCGTCAACGGTGCCCCCTCGCCCAACATTGATGAAAATTGCGCCGTTCTTCATTGACTCAAAGCTTTTGTTGTTGAATACATGCTCGGTTTCCTTAGTTAAAGGAAGTACATTGATAACAAAATCCGAAGCAGCAAGCACCTTATTAAGATCGTCCATTGTGAAAACTTCATCTGCATCCTCCGGAACCTTTCCTGCCGTTCTTTTTACAGCAAGAATTTGAGCGCCGAATGCTTTTAACCGATGAGCAATTTCCGACCCTATGTCGCCGTAACCGATGATTGCGACCGTTGAACCGTCAATCTGCAGACACTGATTTCCTGAGTTCCAGATTCGCCTCTCCGTTTGCTTTACATAAAGTGGAATTTCTCTTGTGAGTGCAAGAAGAAGCGCCATCGTATGTTCCGCCCCTAACACCCCGAACACACCGCTGGCATTGGTGAGCGTCACATCTCGTGCCAGATCCGGATGCTGCGCCATTTGATTTGCGCCTGCACTCGGCAACTGCAGCCAGCGCAGCGAAGGCATTGCTCGGAGCAATTTAGCTGAGGGACCGCCGATAAATGCCACAGCATCCTCGATAGAGACATCGCTAGGAACCTCTTCATTCCATACAGTGATAAACTCAAATCGATCCGCGTACTCTTTTTTCAATTCTTCAACGTCAATTTCAGGCAAATTGAATTCTTCATCAAAACCAAATAGGATCTTCTCCAACTTGTTCACCCGTCTTTCTGTTTCCAAAGTCTTGAGCACTTTATAGAAAACTCATCTTTCTAAACTAATCATTTCATTCATAAGTATAGTAAAATCGGCGTGATGAAGCCATAAAAAGGCTCTATGGGCTATCGAATTAAAATTATGCTATATTTGCACAGTAGCATTGCATAAAACCAATTACAGGTTGTCAAAATGGTTAATTATGGTAGAAGTAACTATAACTGAATTTTCAGACAGTGTATTTATTATTCACATTTAAAAAAGTTGATAAGGGTATAAGCG
>Ga0334901_1001386_pt1 | contig 25794 bp, 26 predicted proteins | sample GraSluR3_MG_3_FD_207216 | JGI IMG/M metagenome (GOLD analysis project Ga0334901, IMG submission 207216) | Sludge microbial communities from methane-producing bioreactor in Wageningen University, Netherlands - Granular Sludge_15_08-R3 | ecosystem: Engineered > Bioreactor > Anaerobic >... | reverse complement strand
AAGAACAATACAAATAAAAAAAAAAAAAATGAGATTTTTTTAACCCCAAATACTCTAAATAATATCTCTTTTCTTTTTCCATTACTAAAAGTAGGTAAAAATGGTTATCTTAAAAATATGATAATCAGAGGGAGATAATTCTTAATAATCAGAAAGTGTGTCCGGGAATTGCCCAATAATATATCCAGATTAAATAGATTTATCAAACACTATCTTATTTACACATCTCAATTAATTCCAGGAATTACAACATAATCATAATTTAATAGGATTAATAATAATATTAATTATCTAAACAGATACGAATTAATTATCTAAACAGATAGGAATTAATAATTAAAAACTCCTAATTTACTGAAATTTCAAAGAGGGGTGTGTAATTGGGTGTATTTTAAAAAAATAAGAAGATTATCCCCATCAACTCTTCTGATAGTTCTGACTATATTAGCCATATCATTATTCTTAGTAGTGGGTCTGTTACCCTCATTTCTGTACAGAACTCTGGACATTGAATCATATCTAGTTTTCCACATGATTGCGGAGATTTTCAGTGTAATAGTTTCATTTTCTATTTTTGGTGTGGGGTACTTTACTTATAAACAATCAAAAAATAGTTATGCACTCTTTTTAAGTTGCGCATTTCTGGCTATCGGACTTATTGACCTGTTTCATGTGCTCAGCTTCCCTCAAATGCCAAATTTCATTACACCCAACAATAACGATAAATCCATTTCATTTTGGATAGCAGCACGTTTAATTTCAGCCGTGACTTTAGTTATAAGTGCCTATATCTATAAGAATTCTGCAAATCGCTGGCTGGAAAAAAAATATTTAATTCCCGCAGCTCTCTTCACATCTGCCATATATTTGTTTTGGTGATTTACCATCCGGAATATTTACCTCGTATGTTTATTGAAGGTAGTGGCCTTACTCTGACTAAGGTACTTTCAGAATACATTATTATAGGCTTATTTGTAGCTTCATTTATCCTGTACTGGAGACGCTTTAAAAAAACCGGAGAAAAATTCATAATTTTTATTTTAGCGGCAATTATTCTTTGCATATTCAGTGAACTCTCTTTCACCCTGTATCTGAGTGCTTTTGACACTTACAATATGCTGGGCCATATCTACAAGATCATCGCCTTTATAATGATATATATTGGGATATTCATCGTTACCATCCTACAGCCATACCATGATCTAGAATTAGAAATTGTAGAGCGTAAAAAGGCCGAAGATGAAATTCGTATGTTTATGAATGTGGTGGAGTCATCTAATGATGCTATTATAACCAAATCTTTAGATGGTACTGTTACCAGCTGGAATAAAGGAGCAGAGGAGATGTATGGTTATTCTGCTAAAGAAATCATTGGCAAGAATATTTCAATATTATCCCCGCCAAAACTTAAAAATGAAATACCTGATTTAATTGACAAAATTGAGCATGGCAAGAAAATTCAGCGTTATGAAACTTTGAGGTTAAAAAAGGATGGAAAATTGATTAACGCTTCTATAACTCTTTCTCCTGTTTTTGATATTTCAGGAAAAATGGTAAAAATTTCTATCATTGCCCGAGATGTGACTGATACTAAAATGGCAGAAAATAAGATAAAAAGAGCACTTAAAGAAAAAGAAGTACTACTCCGTGAAATTCATCATCGTGTGAACAACAACATGCAGATCATTCTCAGTCTCCTAAACCTTCAAACCCAATATGTGAAAACTGATGAAGCTTTGAAAATTTTGCAAGAAACACAAAACCGTGTTAAAGCCATGGCCACCATTCATGAGAACTTATATCAGTCTCATGATTTAACCACCATTAATTTTGCAGAATATATCCAAAGTCTTGTTAAGGGTATCTTTTTTTCATATCACATCAAAGAAGGCCAAATAGAACCAATAATTGAAATAGGAGATGTAATGTTAAATATTGAAACAGCTGTGCCCTGTGGCCTTATAATAAGTGAACTTGTTTCAAATAGTCTCAAACATGCATTTTCACCTGAACAAAAAGGAATTATTCGAATTTCACTCCATTCACAGAATAATACATTTACCTTGACCATCAGTGATAATGGAATCGGATTTCCCGATGATTTGGACTTTAAAAACACGAATTCGCTGGGTTTGCAACTTGTAAATAACTTAATTAATCAAATAGATGGAAATATCCAACTGAATAAAACTCATGGGACCGAATTCATAATTACATTTAAAGAATTAAAATACACTGAAAGAATATGATTTTATATATGATGTGGGAGGAAATAAGCCTTACAACTCTAAATGTTATATTGAAAGGCTTTAAAATCATTATTTATATTCCACATCTTTAAAGGTGATTTTAAATTCTGTTCCCTGATTATTATCAAGGGTTATTTCACCATCAATTTGTGAAACTAAATTATTCACCAGTTGCAGGCCAAGTGAATCTGTATTCCGGAAGTCCAAACCTTCAGGGAATCCCACACCAGTATCACTTACTATAAGAATAAAATTATCTTCCTGTTTATGGAATTCAATGTCAATTTCACCTTCTTTACCCTCGGGGAATGCGTATTTCATAGAATTGGTAACCAGTTCATTTAGAATCAAACCCAATGGAACGGTGGTGTTTATGTCCACCATGACATTTTCCAAGTTCATGTTGAGCTTAATCCTGCTGGGATCAGTTACATAGGTGTGGAAAAGATCATTAGCCAGAGTATGGATATATTCACCGAAATCTATCTTTTTAAGATCTGTAGATCGGTATAAACGTTCATGAATCAGTGCCATAGATTTGGCACGATTCTGACTTTCCCTGAAAATGTCAAGAGATTCTTTATCTTTGATATACTGGGATTGAAGGTTTAACAAGCTGGAAATAACCATCAAGTTATTCTTAACCCGATGATGAATCTCTTTAAGCAACATTTCTTTTTCTTCAAGAGATTCTTTAAGCTTTTCTTCGGTTATTTTGCGATCGGTAATATCCTGGACAGTTCCATAAATATATGCCCCTTCACTTTCAGTTGTTGGGATTACTCTAATTTGGATTGCCACATAACGTGTCATCCCATCCCTGCGGACAATCCTGTGCTCAAATTCCGTGCCAAAAGGAGGTTCGCGAGTTTCAAGAGATTTTTTCATCTTTTTTGCAATGAACTGAGCATCTTCAGGGTGCACATATTCCTTTATATAATATTCTACTGGCATGGAATAACCACCTTCCGTTTCTGCGGTTGTGCCTAGTATAGCATAGAATTTGTCATTGAATGTAAACATCTGTTTCCAGGGATCAAGTTCCCAGTTAGCCAGGTTCGCCAGATCCATAGCATTGGACAGGCGCATTCGACTTAATTTCAGCTCATTTTCGGCTTTTTTACGCTCAGTTATATCTCTTCCCATTATCAAAACCATTTTTTGGCCTTTAATTTCAATAGGGAATGCTGTTGTTTCAGCAGATATTATAGTGCCATCTTTCTTTCTGATTCGCCATTCCATTGGTTCCAGGTCTTTACCTTGAGCAAATTGGGCCAGGGCATTAGCTAGTCGAAGGCTGTCCTTTTCATTAACCAGATTCAACTCGAAAACAGTTTTATTAAGAAATCCTTCCTTTTTGTAACCTATAAAACCTTCTACAGCTTTGTTACCATCTAAAATTTTTCCTTCAAAGTTACTAATAAAATAGGGGTCGGGAGCATATTCAAATAATATTTTTAGTCGTTTTTCGTTCTCTTTTATGGTTTCTTCAGCCTTTTGCTTGCCCACAACCTTCCAAACTCCATCCATCAAAAGTTGGAGTTGTAAAACATCTGTTTCCGTGTAATCTGCAGCTTTGTTAGCAACAGCTACCACAGCAACGATTTTATCACCACTGAAAACTGGGATAGTCATGTATTTGTAGATTGCTGAATGGCCTTCAGGATAACCTCTTTTAAGAGGATTAGGTGCTTGAAAGTCATTTAAAATGATTGGTTTTCTCTGACGAACCGGTTCTGTCCAGATACCTGTTTCTTCAAGTTTGAAAACTGTCGGCAGGGGGGTGATGCTGCAATCCTTCATCACTTCACGAGACCATGTATTTAATATGAACAGCTCTTTATCTTCATAATAATGAGCAATATAACCTAGTTTGCTTTCTGTTAACTTGATTGCCTCTTCAAGGGCATAATCAAGGAATTCCTTCACAGACTCTCCCTTATATTGCAGTATCCGTACTAAACTCTTCAACCTACTTTGATTTTTTTCAAGTTCTTCTTCGTATTGCTTTATTTCAGTTAAATCATCATAAACTGCAACTACATCTCCTGATGGAAGTTTATAAACGTAATTTTCTCTCCATCCCCAGATTCTCTCATCCTGATAAATAGAAACTGGAAGTTTTTCTGGTTTTCCAGTTCTCCAAACCCTCTGAAAAACTTCAAAAAGCCCAAACTCCACAACACCTGGAAAGACCTCAGTAACTTCACTACCAATAATATCTTCCCTTTTTATTTTTTCAATTCTCTCTGCTGCTTTGTTGAAATCTTTAAATATGAAATTTGAGCCGTTATCAACTACATTATAAACAGCCACAGCACTTTTACTGTTTTCAAATATGGCTCTGTATTCTGCTTCACTTTCTCTAAGAGCTTCTTCTACTTTTTGTCGTTCTGTTAAATCACGGATAATGGATGTGAAATAGGTTTCCACTCCTGATTTCCAATCTGAAATTGACATTTCACAGGGAAATTCAGTTCCATCCTTTTTTAATCCATCAGCCACAGTAGTTCTCCCAGTTCTGTGCTTTTCACCGGATTTGATTCGTTTCATTCCCTCCAAATGCCCCTTTTTATGTTTTTTGGGAATGAGAATAGATATTGGTTTACCCATAAGCTCAGAAGCAGAATAACCGAAAAGTTCCAGAAGACTGTGATTGAAAAAAGTGATAATACCCTTGGAATCCACAGTGATAATAGCATCTATAGCAGACTCAGTAACAGCACGGAATTTTTCTTCACTTTGTTTGAGCTTTTCCGCAGCCTTTTGGCCTTCGGTTATGTCTTCAACCATCTCAATAGCTGCAACAACATTACCATCTTCATCCTTTATAGGTGAAGAAACTATTCGATAGTTTATAATTTCATCACCCATAGGAGTATCAGTTACAGATTCATGAACATTTCCATCCTCTAAAGTCTTAAAAGTTGGGCAATAAGTACAGATGTCTTCTCTAGGTGGAACATTAAATGCTTGGTAACAGATCGGCTTTTTTGAGACATCTATATGAGGAAACCATTCTTTCATCTGGTCATTCAAGTCCAAAATTTGCATTTTTGGACTTATGAAAGCTATACCAACCCCAATATCTTCAAAAAGAGTCCTATATTGCTCTCTAGCAGATATTAAATCATTTTCAACCTTTTTTCGTTCTGTGATGTCACGAACGTAACTTAAAACAAGTGGTTTATTTTTATATTCAATAATTCTGGAATGTATCTCCACAGGCATCTGGGAACCATCTTTTCTGAAATGGGCGGCTTCAAAAATAGATCCTCCTTTTTCCATCAAATCTTTAATTCGTGGTTTAATGAGCTTTTCATATTTTGGAACATCCAGATCATGAAGATTCATCCCCATTAACTCTTTTTTAGTGTAACCACGTGTTTTATAGGCAGCTTCATTCACATATACAAAATTTCCATCAAAATCATGCAAAAATACAGAATCAGTAGCTGAATCAAGAAGTTGCACCATAAGTTCTGACTTTTCTAACTGAAGCTCTTCATCAGCCAGTTGATACTCTAACTCAGCAATTCTTTTTTTCAGTGCATTCAACTTATTCGGAAGATCTTCTTGGTTTGAATCTTTCAATAATAACCCCCCAAAAGTATTTTTTCAATAACTAAATCCTTTTTACGTACTTTAACTCCTTAAACGTGATTTTAAATTCTGTGCCATGGCTTCTGTTAAGGGTGATTTCACCGTCAATTTGATCAATTAAATTGTTTACAAGTTGAAGGCCCAATGTGTTTGTGTTTTTAAAATTAATATCCTCAGGGAATCCGATTCCATTATCACTTATTAATAGTTCATATTTGCCATCACATCTTTGGAGCGATACTTGAATTTCCCCTTCTTCATCATCAGGGAATGCGTGTTTTAAACTGTTTGAGACCAGTTCACTGATTATCAGCCCACAGGGAACTGCTGTCTCGATATTCAACATGATGTCTTCAATTTCAATTTTAGGATTGATTTGGCCTTTTTTGGTGGTGTGTGAATAAAAGAGGCCCTGGACTAGGCTCTGAATATAGTTCTTAAAATTAATCTTAGTTAAATCCTCAGATAAGTATAATTTCTCATAGATAGTAGCCATAGCCTTAACTCGATCTTGGCTTTCATGCAGAACCTTCACAGTTTCATCAGATGTAACAAATTGGGTCTGCAGATTAAAAGGCTGGAAATAATTTGCATGTTATTTTTTACTCGATGATGAATCTCACTGAGAAGAGCCTCTTTTTCTTCAAGAGATTTTTTTACTTCATCTTCTGCCTTTTTTCTATCGGTAATATCCACTCTAATACCCAACATACGGGTTGCCCTTCCATCGGGGTCGCGCTCGATACCGAACCCAGCAACATGCACCCACCTATAGGTACCATCAGCATGGCGTAAACGTGCTTCATATTCATATGAATTGAAATTCTGGACGAGCACATTATCGATTTTTTCTTTAACCATATCCCGATCATCAGGGTGGACTCTTTCTAACCATTTTGCACGGTCTCCGGGGCCGGATTGGGGTTCATATCCTAGCATAGAGTAATATATGTCGGATGCATACCACTCATCATTTTTCACATTCCAATCCCAAAGTCCAATATGGGTTGCCTCCAAGGTAAGGCGCATACGCTCCTCAGAATCTTTTAAAGCCTTTTCAACTTCCATTAGCTCAGTTATATCACGGATGTACCATACCCTACCATAATAATTGCCACTTTCAGATAATAAGGGTGAAGAGTATCTATCAAATATTCTCCCATCCTTAAACTCAAATTGATCTCTACTTTTCTCATTTTTATGGGCCTTTAAATATTCCATAACTTCAAAAAAGCTTTCAGGATCTTTTAAATCATCAATACTATATTCAATTAACTTTTTATCATCTTTAAAATCTAAAATGTTTTGAGGAATACTCAAAATTTCCCCAAAACGCTTGTTAAATAAAATTATTTTCTCATTTTCATCCACAACCAAAATACCATCAATTGTAGACTCCAACTGGGCCTCCAAAAGAGTATTCTTGAATAAGAGTTCTGCACTTTCATGTCGTAAAGATTCTTTGGTATTTTCTAAATCTTCTTGTTTCCGTAAAGACATGACTCCAAATGCTAAATTCCCTGCTAATTCTTCCATAAGCCAAATTTCATCCTGACTTATGGCATTGGGTTTTCCAGAATAAATTAAAAGCACTCCAAAGCTTTGACCTTTTTTATCTTTAAGAGGCAGGGCAATACCTGATCTGTAACCCCTTTTTAGGGCACTTTCACGCCAAGGAGCCATTAAGGGATCGGTTTTAAAATCTTGAACATATACTAATTCACCACTACGAATAACCATTCCTGCAGGTCCTTGTCCTCTTTCTCTGTCTTCGGACCAGCTAAGTTTGGCGTTTGCAATATATCCATTATCATAACCAGCGTAAGCAACAGGAAGTATGGTTTTGGCTTCGTCATATTCCGCATATCCCACCCAAGCCATGCGGTATCCTGCTTCATCACAAATGATACGGCAGATATCTTCAAGCAAAGTCTGTTCATCAACTGCCCTTAACATAGCTTGATTACAGTTACTGATGGCACGTAATTTGCGATTCAAACTTTCTTGTTTACTTTCTGCACGTTTACGTTCAGTGATATCAGAAAATAGTATCATAACTGCTTGTTGACCTTTCCAAACAGTTTTTGCACCTGTTAATTCAATTGGAACTGTAGTTCCATCTTTTCGTACTATTCTGGTTGCATAAGTTGAGTGTGAAGTTTTCCCAGTGATCCTTGCCTTAAATCTCCCCATAACTTTCTCAATTTCTTCAGGATATACTAAATCAGCAATACTCTTTTCAAGTAATTCTTTAGTTGTGTATCCAGTTATTTCAGCAGCCATCTGGTTGGCATATACATAAATTTCATCATCTGCTGCGATAAGGATGCCTTCACTGGCGTTTTCAGCAATGGCCCTAAAGTTTTCTTCACTTTCCCTTAACTTTGTCTCCTGATCAGATTTGAAAAGTGCGAAGTCTATGGCACATTTAAGTTCAATAAGATCATATGGTTTGATTAAATACCCATATGGTTGTGTTAATTTTGCTTTTTGGACTGTTAGTTCTTCAGAATGAGCTGTTAAATATATAACTGGTATATTGAGATTTTTAATTTCCGAAGCCACCTCAATACCATTCTACTGGCCCTTTAAAACTATGTCCATTAAAATAAGATCTGGCATTAACTCTAATGCTTTAGTAACTGCTTCTTCCCCTCTACTGGCCACATAAGGAACTGAATAACCAAAAGACTCCAGGGTCTTTTTGATATCCAAAGCCTCAATGGCATCATCCTCCACTAGAAGGATTTTAATATCAACCATACAACTTCCCTGAATTACTATGTTTGAAATTATATTTGTTTTTAATGTTATTGGTAACTGTCCAGTTCATTACTTACATTAACTATGTGAATGTAGTTTTCATAGGTCAAAATAAGGATAAGGATAATTTTAGGAAAATGTCAGCTTACATTCAATCCAACATGGTGAAGTAGCCTTCCTTACAGAAAAGTGGATCTATATTACTAAAGACTAGAAGTTATATCATCAAAAATGGGAACAACGAGAACAAACACAATGTTTGGCAGTTGGGAAATGATATCAACACTAAAAACCTACATAGTAGGTAGCTATACAATTCATGATAATAATTCCATGGTTTGCTATTGCTTTTTTCTCTTTTTTCGTGCTAAATCCTCAGCTTTAAGAGATGTTTCATGCAATCGTTCATCAATCCATATAAAAGCACCTAAATAGTTCCAGACTATTCCAATACCCCAAAAAACGATTGGAAAAACAACCCATAAAAATGTGGGTGTGAATACTATATTTATTATTATCGAAACCACATTTACTAGCATATAAATAGTTAAATGTAAAAAAAAGCTTTTTTTACGTTGTTTTGTGTATACTTCAAAGTATGCATTCTTATATTCTTCTAGAGTAATTCCTTCAGACATCATACTCCCTCAAAAATCACAATATATAGTTAATTTCTACTTTATGGCATCTTCTACCTTGGCTGTGATTATCTGTGCTAGTTCCGTGCATACCAGATCGATATTAGGTTCTATGTAACTCATTCTAATATAATGATGGGTTTTTTGGAGTTTTTCAATGGCTTCGGGTATGTCCACTAGACTGTGGGAACTACGGTCCATGAATCCTGTACCACCAACAAAGATTACCTTCTCTGCTCCATGCTTTAGAATTTTTTCTAAAGCATCTTCCAGGGTTGGAGATACAAATTCAAGGTTGCCAATTTCAAAGTTTGCATAACCACCCGTTTCTATTATGTATTCTTTCAGGATAGAAGTATCATGTGACAATGGATCATTTAATTATCCATTATCATCATCTTAAATAATATAATATCATTCAGAAATACTTGATTACTTAATTTACCTTCAAATTGTGTGTTTAGAATTTAAGGTTTGAAAGGAGATTAAACAATATTTCTAGAATCAAATAAGAATTTTAAACAAATTAATTCAATTTAACTTAGCTAAAATGAGTTATAATTCAGCTATGCTCAACAATAGTTTATAAAAATCTTCCGGAAGGTCGGCCATAGGCACATGAGAAGATGGTAGTTCAAAATAGGTCCATTCACCTTTTGTAGCATCTATCTTTTCTTTTGCAAAACGAGTAACCCGGATAAACTCACTCTTTGTACAGCGGATATAGATTTTTTTAATCCCTTCGATTCTTTTTGGGTGGTACTGCAGTTTTTCCACATAGGGTGGATTCGGATCAGGTAAAGCTGCTGCATACTCCTCTGGTGAATATACCTTATTCAAAACATCAATCAGGGATTGTCCAGGATCAGGCAATCCAGAATCAAGATAGACTAAAAGACGAATTCTCTCTGGTATCAAGTCTGCAACACCAGTGATGATGAATCCACCATAGCTGTGCCCCACCAGAATAATATCCTGCAAATCATTATCCTCGATCACCGCACAGATCTGCTGGATATGATCGGTTAAGTTGCTTGTAAATTCATCTGAGAGTGTTGGTGCAAAAACATGGTGCCCTGCTGACTTAAGAGCCTTAACAGTCACTTTCCAGTAACTGGCACCAATATAACCATCTTCTGTGGAAATTTTTTGTCCAGATAGTTTATTCCAGGTCTCAGTTGACATGTTACCACCCTGAACAAGAACATATATTGCCATTTTAAAAACACCCCATCATTTAATCTCTTACTTAACCTATTACTTATAGAATTTGTATACTGCTAATTATTTAAATAACCAGAATTTAACAAAACATTAGTAAACAGGAGAAAATGAGAGATGACTAATTCATTAGAGATCATCGGGAGGCTTTAAAAGAGGAGCAATACCATTAACTAATTCCATGGGCTTGCAACTGTCCAGAGCATGTGATGCATCTTTTCCATGGAAAAACAGATTAACGGCTAATGCTATGAAAGTTATTATTGGAAAAATGGAAATACAAAAGTTGGTGAGGTAAGAACATTCTTTTAAATCTATTTACCTGCTGCACCTTCACGTTATCAGACAAATGTCTCCACCTTATGTGTTGTGGAATAAGAGGTAGTTCTCTAAAATTATATTACTTGTTCACTGCATTCTTGTTTTTATGTATCCACCTATCCATCCACATACAACACCATTGATAACTCCTAACAGAGTATATGGTATTAAATAGAGGAATGATCCTGTAAAAAGACTTCCTAAGAAGAAAGAAATTGCACCAGTAACTACTGCATTTTTAGTTCCGATTATTATATCATCAAACAGGTAACCAACAGCAACTAACAGGAGAAAAGTTAAGAGAGTGAAAATACCCTGGGTGAAAGCCAATATCAGAGTTATCACCGCTGCTACAGGGATTACTAAAATCCAACGGATGTTATGGAAATTAAGTTCATTCATTATAGAATTTATAAAACCTGTTTCCATCCCATAAGGAGTTCTATGGACTCTATTTCGATTTCTAACATTACCTATCAATTTTCCAAAGCTATTATAATAGAATTGGGTCAGTCTATTTTTCAGGTTCCCTGGCAGAGAAAACAGCGATTGTATTTTTTCTTCCAGAATTTCTCTTTTTGTGCTTTTTTTCCTTATTGTGAATGGCTTCCAGTTGGGATCAACTATATCCAGATTTTCAACATATCTTAATTTACCACCACAATCACATTCATTAACAAAATCTTTTGGAGACTCACCTGATTGTAGTTTATAGTAACTCTTGCATTTAGTGCAAATTAAATAACCCACATAAACACCCATTAGTTTGATAAAAGATTATTAACTCAATTTAAGACTTATATATTTTTCTACTGCTCATATAATAAAACCAAAAAAAACCTTGAAACTTTTTTATCCATATCTCCTCATTCTTCGATGTATTGAATTCTATAAATCGAAAAAAAGAATTTTAATTCAGGAATTTACCTTTTCATCATTTTTAATTCTTAGATCAGGTAATCTATCCCTGTAGTACCATAATATGATTACCAGTATGAGCATGGGTATTATTGTGATAATTCCTGATTCTCCCACATAATATGCTGATGCTCCACCAGCAAATAAGGGAGTAAATACTTTTGTCATGTTGTTATCGAGGCCATGCCATAACACCACCGGCCATATACTACCAGATTTCAATCTGAACCATGCTAATGCAAAGGCAAATAATATGTTTCCAATGAAGAATATGGGTAACGACCACCATAATGGAACTTCTGCAACATAGGACCCCATTAATATAACTGGGAAATGCCAGAGCGCCCATATTATACCGCTGAGAAATCCTATCCCCGTAAAGGAATTGGTTAATTTAGCAAGTTGAGGTACCAGAAAACCTCTCCAACCAATCTCCTCACCCAATCCTAGGAATATACTGACTATAATACTGAAGATTAATAAATTTCCAAATTTTCCTGTATAGGTTCCAAGACCCCCACCAATTAGCCAGAACAATCCATAGGTACAGATACTCAACAATATTGGTAGGATAATACCCAGAGCTAAATATTTAATTTTCCCAGGTCCCCATCCAAAACCTTTAAGACTCCTGAAAAATATTAAAGCTGTAATTATGGCTGCTATTGCAGGGGTCCACATTAATAATATGTTATGTATAAGTGTCGATCCGGTACTGACCATTGAAAACCAGATAACACCGCTAATGGCAAAAGTTAGTAGCACAAAACAAATAATAGATTTTTTAACTGTTGAAATATTTTCTTTCATAGTTTCCATTAAATCCCTCATTAAATTTCTGTTACGTAATAATTTATATCGTAATAAAGAGAGTGGGAAAGTTTCAGGTGCTATTTGTGCGGTTGAATGTTGTGTTTTCAGGTGTATTTGTTAATGTTACGTCTACTTGGTGTGCTGTCCCATTGTAAATGCCTGTGAAGTTGAAAAAGTGATTATTAGTCGGTTCCTCAAAAACATCACCATTCCAGTGTTTTAAATCAAAAGGTTGACTATTATTGCCATAATAACAAATCAAAGTGTTATTAGAGGTAGTTATATTTATATTGCTAAATAAATTATTGGAATACACACCAACATAGCCACTTAAAGGCAGTGTTTGATTTACTATTGGTGGTGTGGGAGCTACAGGTTTCCAATAATCATCAGTTATTTCTTTTACCTTAGGCCAAGGATCAGTATTACCAATACCGTTTAATAAATCCCTAAATTTAGCATCTAAGCATTCATTAAAGGCCTGTGCATATGTTCCCCCATTGGACAATAGGATCATGCCTATACCCTTTGATGGATAAACTATCACGGTACTACGGAATGAATCACTAGCTCCATTATGAAATATCCTGTCATTTTGTACTTCCCATCCAAAACCGTAATAAGTTCCATCAAACATGTTTATTTGGGGAGTGCGTGTTTCATCTAACTCTGTTTTATTCACAATTTTTACTCCATTATAATACCCAGTATCAGCTACTTGGAATTTAAGCCAATGAACCATTTCACTGATGGAACTGTATATGCTTCCAGCAGGTCCAATTGGATCAGGTATGATATCATACTGTTTCATTGTACCGTTTTGAAGAAGGTAATAAGGCGTGACATGATTAGGTGAACTCAAGAAATCCCAGTAACTAGTGACAGTGGCGGTCATTCCCAATGGATCTAGGAGGTTTTTCTTGATTAATTCATTCCAGGTGGTGTTTTGTTCTCGTGCTGCACAATAACCTGGTAAAGCATAAAGTATATTATTATATTCAAATGTGCTGCGGAATGAAGTGTTGTTTTCCATGTAACGAAGCTTATAAAGAGCTGTAGAATACGAATCATTAAAATAAGTATAATAGTCATCTCCACCATATGCAGGTAATCCGCTTCGATGGCAGAGACAATCTCTGATAGTGATATGATTAGTGACATAGTCATTATATAATTGGAATTCATTTTTATCTGAATAATATTCAACTATAGAGTCATCCCAACCCATATTCCCCTCACTCACCAATTGAGCAATGTTAGTAGCTGTAAATTGTTTAGTAGTAGAACCTATTCCAAATAACGTATTCTCATCAACTGGTTCTCCTAAAGATAGATCTTTAACTCCTAATGTATTCATGTAAATTATTTTATCATTTTGGACTATAACTACCGCCATACCAGGTATCAAAGATTGATCATAATTAGATGTAAGATAAGCATCAAAAAGACTGATGATATGATCCATAGGGTCCGGAGTAGGGTCAGGCTTAGGTGTTGGATTGGGACTTGTAGGTGTGGAGTGACCATTATAACTCATTGAGAATGGAATTAAAGGCAATAGAATATTAGTTGAAGGTAAAATATTATTAGTGGTAGTGTTATTTCCTGTGGTTTGGTTACAACTACTTATAATAGGGTTACTCACCCCTAAAATTTTTGGATTCATGGAATTAAATAATATTACACCCACTATACCTACCACAATCACGAAAACTATAATTATTCCTGCTGAAATCATTTTGTCCATTATATTTCCTCCCCACCCCTGATTCCAAAATCCTATTTAGTATAATCCTATTTAGTATAATTTTATGTTTAGATGCTGCTATTGGTGCGGTTAAACACGGTTGTACTGTTAGATGGATAAGTGGTATAGTCCGGCAATGAAACTGTTAATTTATTAGTCTTATCATTAGAAATGTCGGTGAAGTTAAATGTAAAATCGTTGTACGGTTCATTAAACACATCACCATTGAAATGTTCTAAATTAAAGGCTTGGTTATTGGTTCCATAATTACAGATCAAAGTGTCGTTTGATGATGTGATAGTTATGTTTCCATAGACCATGTTGGAATAAACACCAACATAACCAGTTAAATTTAGTGTTGGACCCACTAAAGGTGGTGAAGGAGACTCGGGTTTCCATATAGCGTCAAGTGCATTCTTTGTAGCAGGCCATGGATCAAAATCTTCATTACCAATTAATAACTGCCGGAATTTAGAATCTAAGATACTTCTGAAATTGTTGGCATATACTCCTCCGTTGGTCAATATTACTATGCCTAAATTTTGTGATGGATAAATTGTAATTTGGGCATGGAAATCCGTGCTATCTCCGGGATGGCTTATATAATATGGAAGATTTTCATCTTCAGGATGGATAAACCAACCGAGACCATATTCTGAACCATACATTGCCGATTCAGTAGGGTCAGTAACATTTATTTGTGGGGTGCGGGTCTCATCTAACTCCTTTTTAGAAACAATTTCCACACCATTATAGTACCCTGTATCGGCGATCTGGAACTTCAACCAGTTGGTCATCTCACTGATGGAGCTATATATACTACCCGCGGGTCCAACTGGATCAGGAATAATATCATAGGGCACCATGGTGCCGTTTTTAAGAAGTTTATAAGGTGTGGCATGGTTTGTTGAATTCAAGAAATCCCAGTAACTAGTAGTTGTAGTGGTCATTCCCAATGGATCTAGGAGATCTTCCTTGATTAATTCATTCCAGGTGGTATTATTTGCATGTGCTGCACTGTAACCCCCCAATGCATAAACCAAACTATTATATGCATAGGTACTGCGGAAAGAAGTGGCATTCTCTACGTATCTGAGCTTAAAAATAGCTTCAGAAAAGGAATCATTGAAATATGTAGGATACTCATTTCCCAGTTCCCTACTTAATCCACTGTTATGCATCAGAACATCTCTGATAGTGATATTATTGCTGACCCACAAATCATTGTATAACAGGAATTCATCTGGAACTGAATAGTATCTAACTATGGGATCTTCCCAACCCATCAACCCTTCATCTACTAATTGGGCAATATTTGTTGAAGTAAATTGTTTGGATATGGAACATATCCCAAATAAAGTATTCTCATCAACAGATTCTCCTGAAGATAGATCTTTAACTCCTAATGTATTCATGTAAATTATTTTATCATTTTGGACTATAACTACCGCCATACCTGGTATCAAAGATTGATCATAATTAGATGTAAGATAAGCATCAAAAAGACTGATGATATGATCCATATGGTCCGGAGTAGGGTCAGGCTTAGGTGTTGGACTGGGACTTGTTGTAGGTGTGGATTGATCATTTGATAATGGAATTTGAGTTAAAACAGAATTAGATAAATAAAAAAAATTATTATTAGTATTGGTGGTATTATTTTTCATAGTTTGGTTATTTGTGCTTACAGTAGGGTTATTTACTTCCGATGTCTTCGGATTTATTGAATTAAAAAACATTACCCCTGTTACACCCACTATAATTACAAAAATTATTATTACCCCACCCAAAGTTTTATTATCCAATTTCAATCCCCCAACTAAAGAATTAATATGCAATATGCTATTTCCATGTTAATTGGCATTTAATTGGCAAGTTTCTCTCAAAAATTTATTCTTATACGCAATTATTTATAGTTTATTTGCACGACATGCGTATGATATGCGCATGTTTTTATATTATACGTGAAGATAAGTTTTAAGAAAGGATTAAAAAAATACTAAAATAATAAAGCATGCCTGAAAAAGGAGATATATAATATGAAAAAGCGCCGTATTAACACTACTATCTCCCAAGAACACTACAACTTACTTAAAAAGCATGTAGGAGAACATGGAACACAACAAAAAGTCCTAGAAATCGCCATAGAATGCTTGGAAAACAATTCAAAACAATATTCCCCATTGTCCATTGAAGAAGAGATTTGGATGAGGATAGGGAGAGAGATAAAAGATTTATTAGTGATTTTCAATAAAAATACTGTTAGAATGTTATTAGAAACTGCTGATATTGAACGTTTCAGAGAATACATTAACGATCAAAAACCATTAGAGTTTACATGTGAATGGTACTATCATAAACCTCTTAAAGAGTTAAGTTTACAGGAATTTGTCGATGGAATAATCATGGGTATGAATATTTTAGGTCCCAAAGACACAATAAATCACATAGAAGATGATAACTACCATACTATAATTATAACTAACAATTTAGGCATTAATATGGCTAAAATTATGGCAATGGAATTTGAAAGCTTGTTTAAAAGTTACGATGTCAAGTCTGAAATTCATTTCTCAAAAAGGGCTGTTTTCTTAAAAATATTTAAAAGATCAGATGATTGAACTAACAAATTTGATTTTGTTAATTACACAGGGTGTCTGTATTGGACATTTTTTAAAAGAAAAGAAAGATTAGATTAATGGTAATTTATTCGTTTTCCATGGATTTTTGAAATTCAGCAAGCATTATAAGCGAGTTATATCCTTTTTTAGTGATCATATAATCACCTCTTTCATGCCTCTGTAAAATAAGACCACTTTCAAGTAGTTTTTGAATGTGGAAAAGTAAATTACCTCCTCGAAGTCCAGTTAGCTCGGAAAGCGTGGAAAATGTCCGTGTTTCAGAAGCCATTGATTTAAGTATCTGCAACCTCTGCTTATTGGATAAAGGTTCCAGCACACTTTTAACCATAACCTCTTCTGGTATGGTAGATATTTCAGGTCGTTCTTCAGTAGAACCATAAATTTGTAATGAATTAATCACATGTAATTGTTTGTCAAAAAGCGAATCAACTTCCGCAAAACAAATATCACACTTATCAAAAGGTGCTTCTTCCCTTATTCCACTTAGATCATCTCTTTTTTTATCTATTACTTCTTTTGAAACATTATCCTGCTTGATAAGTTCTGCATTATTCTGCAGGAATTCTTTGAATCTTGATTTGCAGGTTTCCCTCATCTGGCATGGATCCACCATGCTTCTTTCCAAGCCACCTTCAATATCCTCTTTAACATAAGAAATGAGTGCATTGATGAAATCCTTTTTTAAATTGGTTAACATAAGATCCAGGTATTCTTGATTGGATCTTTCCATCAAACGTTTAATATCCTGGTGTATTGCCTCTAATTTTGCACTATTATCATAAATTTCAGGATTATCCATCTGGTTAATATTTTCCATACATTTATATTCTTATCAAACCAGTAATAAAGGTTTCTGTGTTAACTTTAAAGGTTATTTTTGTGCATAAAACTGTAGTTAGTACATTTTAATGACGGTTTAGTATATATTTCTAATTTAACATAGGTGATAACCAAGTTTATAGAACTAAATGAGGAGAGTGGTGATTTAGTATGGTACTAAGTCCAGAAATGATGGAAGCTATAGAAAAAAACAATATTGTGTGGTTGGCAACTGCAAATAAAGACAATAAACCTAATGTAGTCCCCATTGGACTTGCAAAACCTTTAAATAACGAAAAAGTTCTTTTAGTGGCTAATTTCATGAACAAAACCTTTGAAAACCTAAAAAATAACCCACAAGCATCAATAGCAGTTAATAATATCTCGGAATGCCCCTATCAGTTCAAAGGCAATGTAGAAATTCATGAATCTGGTAAATATTTTGACGATGCAGTGGACTGGGCTAAAAGCGTAATGTCCCAACTTAATCCCAAAGCAGCTGTTTTGCTAAATGTTGAAGAAATATATTCTGTCCAACCAGGCCCAGATGCTGGTAAAAAAGTTGCCTAAAAATTATTTATCAAATATGAATTAAAGGAGGATGAAAATATGGATGTTAAAGAAGAAATACATGCACAAATTGTTGGAGCACTGGCTGGGGTAAAATTCCCAATAGAAACACCAGAAGCATTAATGTCAGCATTCCCTGATGGTGCAGAAACAACTTGCAAATCAGGAGATGTTGAATTAAAAGCAGGGGATGCTGGTCAAGTATTGACTGCAGATGATTTCCCCTTCAAATCAGCAAAAGACGTTGCAGATGTTATAGTCAAAAGGGCAGGATTATAAAACCCTTATTTTTTTATTTTTTTTACTTAAAGAGGTTGTCTCATATAAATAAGAATAAATAGATACTAAAAGTTTAATTTGCGATTTTTACAAAAAAACATACAATAACTTTTTTAAAACTATTTTAAAGCCTCGTAACTGCCCCATCATAAATACAAAGGCGTAGGTGGATTATATAAACAAAATTGAAAATATTTTGAATTATCCCATCTAATTAATAACTATAATTGTATATATCTAAATGATAAATTAGAGGTAAATAAGCATTTCTCGCTATTATACTGATTAGGAGGGAGATTTTTGGTATCTGAAAAGTTACAACAACAGAAATCTTTTCAAAAATTAGGGGAAGAATCTGATCTTTCTCTAGAAGTTGTTATCTTAATAATTCTAGGAATTTTCATGCTTATTTTTGGTATTGTTCTTTTTGAAATTAACACTGACAAACTGCCTTATAACCCAGATAGTGCCTATGGACTTTTCCTAGTTCTTGTGGCTGTTCAGATTATCACCATGGGAAAAACTCCATTGGGAGATCTTCGCAGGTCATGGATACTAATCCTGACGGGAATATGTATGGCAATTGTTGGAATGATTTCATGTTTCATTTCAGGATTGCTTACAGAAATCGTCCGGTTACTGGTGGGAGTAATCCTTTTGGTAGGAGGTATTAACCTGCTTATTCAACTTTTTACCTCTAAAAAAAAGGCAAAAACTTGGTTGAAGAATCATGGAATACTAACCCAATTAACCATTGCATGTGGTCTTGTTTATGTAATAATGATTATTCTCGGTCTGATAACACTCCTCCCAGACGTTACCACCAATCCACAAACTGCATTATTCCTCATCATCTATGGTTTTAGTATTTTTTATCTTGCATGGTGCATTCAGAAGGTTGTCAGGTTATATCTTTCTAGAGAAATAAGAAATCCTGCTTTAAACTTATCCTATTCAGATAAAAATACCTCCAAAAAACCTACTAACTTTTTTCAGGAGGCTTCTCTTCCTCTAAACTCCGCATTGTTAATCCTGTTAGGGGTTCTTATAACCCTTCTGGGGGTTCTATTAATCTTAGTGACTCAGGGATTACTGTCCTTCTCTGCAGATGGTACATATGGTCTTTTAATGGTTATCTTCGCCATTCAGATAATGACTTTAGGAAAAACTCCTGTAGGCTCATATAAGCGTTCATGGTTACTCGTAATAATTGGAATAGTTTTTGCTTCATTTGGAATTTTTTCATGTATAGTGCCAGGAATCTTAACTGGAGTGATCTATCTATTAATTGGAATTTTAAACATCCTTGGAGGTACTATATCACTCATTACAATGTTTTATCCAATATTACGTGGAATCAGAAACCCTCCAGAAGAAGAAGTTGTTCTTCCTTCAATCATTAAAAAATTGTTAATAACCAATACCCTGTTAAATATTGGAACTATAGCGTTTGGTCTATCCATGCTCTTAATTGGAATAGTTCCTACCATAGTTACTGCAGGAATTTTAGTCATCTATGGACTCCTATTCTTCATATTAGTATCTTTTTTACAACAAAAGATAGATGAAGAAGATGAGATCATTAACTATGAAAATCCCAGTGATACTCCTTAAAACAATTCTTAAACTTGATGGCCAAGTCCCACTCTACACTGTAGATATTTTACTGTAGAAAAATTTCTTAAATTAGGCTAAATGAAGTGAAAGTAATGATAAGAATAGCAACTTTAAGTGATGTTAACCAGATAGCCAAAGTGATAATGAGGGCTTGGAAAGTAGCATATACTGGAATCGTTGACCCAGAATACATAAAAACAATGAATAAGGATAAATATGTTTCTATTTTCAAAGATAACATTTCAAAGCAAAAAGAAATAATCTTTGTGTATTATGAAAAGGAAGTGAAAGGATTTGTCTCTGGGAAGGAGCATAAAGGGGAATATGATTGTGAAATAGTTGGATTGTATGTGGATCCAGAAAACCAGGGAAGGGGAATAGGTAAACTATTATTCCAGAAGATGGAAGAAGAATTTACTCTAAGAGGTAAAAGTAGTCTTATAGTTTGGACCCTTGATAATGCAGATAACCATGGTTTTTATATAAAAATGGGTGGGGTTAAAAAAGAAAACAAACTATTGGAATATGGTGGAAAATCATATTCTGGTGTGGGTTTTAGATTTGATTTAAATATGGACATGATTAAAGTCTTTTAATGATTTGTAAAATCTCTTGGCCCGGGCACCCACTACAGTGCAGATAAATGTGTCTGATTACTCTTTTATAATACTTTTTTATAAGTTAAATATTATTTAATCAAAAATTTGGAAGAAAAAAAACATTTAATGTGTTTAAACTACATATTAAGGAGTGGGAGTGATAGTATGATGTCGGTGGCAATTGTTAAAAGGCGCCTAAAAGAGGGGAAAACTTACGAAGATTTCCGCAAAGCTTGGTATCACACTACGGGATTTGGTACTAAGAATAAAATGTATAGTTTGATAAATGCTTTTGATGAGCGGGAAATTATAGTTATAGGATTTACTGAATTACCCACAGAAACAGAAGATATTTTAGAGGGTTTAAGAATAGATGTCAAAGAAAGGCTGGATAACCCATTGGATGATGTTATTGAACCAGATATAGAACGTGACTTCGGTATTCTGATATCCGAAGATGATTTCTCAGCAGAAGGCTCCATAGAATACAAAAACCCCACAGTTGATGGGATGGCAATTGATGTGGAAGAAGTTGTAGATGGCTTGATAGAATTAAAACAGGCTTTAAAACAAGCATCAGCAGAGAGGGATGCTGCTAAAAAAACAAAATAATCAACTTACATAACATATTACATTAAGAATTAATAATCTATAAATCGTTTAAACATTGAACAAAGGAAAAACGCTGGTCATTTCTTTCATTAAATTTGCACTACCCGTTCCATTGATACCTTGGATATTTCAAAGCTACATTTTTTTCATAAACCTAAAATATATTTATTATCCTGGTTTGAAGGAGGTATAATATGGTAGAAATAAAATGGACTGCTGTGAGAAGGGGTTTAGTGTTATCACTAATATTATGGCTTATTCTTCGAGAAGTTGCCGGGGATATTGGAGGCATAATTGGATTTATCATAGCAACCATATTCGTAGGTTACAGAACTGACGAAGGTTATGTAAACGGTGCAATACATGGATCACTAGTTGGTATGGTGGGTGGTATCGTAGGTGGATTAATCATATTGATATTATACCTCATCGGGTTAGGAGATATAGCAAAACAGCTTTGGCCAGTTACAGGAGTAATAGAGGCCATAATAGTCATAATAATATATGCAATTGTAGGGGCCATTGGTGGTACCCTCGGATCCGCCATCAAAAAAGTGCGTTAACTTCGGACTAACAGTAAATTAATACCCAATATATTCTTCAATCGTGAAAATAAAGAATGATATTTTTATATTAACAAATTCGTGGCCTTGATCACCCTAAACTGCAGACAAAGTGTACGCATAACGCATTCTATAATAAAAAAAATTCCTTCAATTCATTTGATTTTCTTTTTCATTATATTCTCAAATCTACCCTTACTGATGGGGTGATAACTTAATATTTCACCATTATAAATAAGACAAAATGATCCGAATGCACATGGAGTGTTTTGAACAGCTTTAGCATCTTTTAAATCGATCAAATTGGTTTTTAGTTTAAATTTATTTTTCGCAGATTCTATAATGGCATTAACATTCTTTTCAGTATAGGGACACTGTACTGAGCGGAGAATAGTCAATCCCTCACTGTATTCAGTTAAAGATTTTTTCATATTTGTCCTGAATTTGGGATTTTCTGATTTATCATCGAATTTTTTAACCATCAGATGAAAATCAGGTTCAGCACTATCAACCATCTCGAAACCTTTATGCAGGAATATATCATTACCCACCATGAATGGACCTTTTCGTGTGACTACGGCAACTCCCAACATTTCCTGATCCTCTGCCTCTTTAATACATTCATCAAGTAACATTGATGCCAATCCCTTACCTTTAAATTCTTTCCGGAAACCAACGAAGATGCATTGAATGAACATGTAACCGAGAGTATCTACAGGACGATGAGCATATTCTCCGGGCATGTATTCCAGCATCCCCTGATAACCACCCTTTTTAGACATCACCACTTTAATCCTCAATCCTTTTGGATAGTACTCTTTGAACCAATCAATTTTTCTCCTTAACTCCACATGCTTCTTCAAGTCCTTGTATCCACAAACACCATAATCTGCTATATTATCAGGATTGAGGTCTATGATTTCTATGTCACCCATACAAATTCCCCTAGGCAGTTTTAAAAACCTGTATTACTATTTATACATTTGTACCATATAAATTTACTAAAACTAAAATGATTGATATGAAAAGGAAATATTAACTCTAAAAAGATTTTTAGACCTCGCGACGAGAGTCTACTTAATTATATGCCCTTCAATTATTATTTCAATATAATGCAAATAGAATAAGTTGTATTATTCTTCCTTTGTTATTTTCAACATGGAATTCCCACCTTTCTGGAATTCATAATTAACCCTTACCACTTCTGGACAATACCCCTTTTCTGAAAAAATATGAATCACATCTTCAAGGTAAGGTGAAATATTAGCATTCATATCCAGTAAAGGGAATATCCTTACTTCTTTTGACACTCTCAACATTTCATCAATGGATTCCAGGTGAAATTCCAATGATAGGTTACCCGTGTATAAAAATAAAAAATGTGAAGACAGTGCCAAATCAAACTGGTTGTTATTAAAGGAGAGTAAAGGCAATTCTGCAGGAATGTAACGTTTATCCTTTTTACCTGTTTCATAATCTGCCAGGAACTGTTTCATGGAATCCATTCGTATTAAAGCAAGTTCATCCTCATTTTTAATTTTGGACCAGATGAATTTATCTTTATTCTCTTTAGTTTGACTTATAACTGTTTTATAGGTTTCTTGAATCCTTTTTTCAATTTGATCTTTAGTTAATTGATAAATTGGATCAATGGATACCACTTTTTTTCCTTTTTGGTTCATAGAACTATTAAAACTTGCAGGTCCATCTCCACAACTTAAAATAGATTTAATTAAATCAGAGGAAGTTAAATTGAACATTGCAAGATATTCCTCATAAGATCTTCCCCAGGGGACCACAGAATCATATTTAATTGCCATTTTCATACTCTCATGATTAGACTATAACTTTATTTTCAATGGCATGATTCAATTTTGATACATCCATTGAATTTCAATTAAAAAATTAAGTATTGTACTATTTAATACTTTATAGTACAAATATATACATTAAATTCACTGAGAATCTTTAAAAAAGGATACAATAAAAAAATTAGCTGTTAAAATGTCAAAATCTTAATTGTGTCTTTTTAAACCTTATTGGTAATAAAACTGTAATTAATGCCAACCCACAGCAAATCTAATTCTATAATGCAGATAAAAAAAATATTATTAAGAAGGATTTATTTCTGCTGTTTTCATGAAAAAATAGATTTAAACAGATTTAATACTTATTTCAAAGTTTCATGGTCCGGGCCCACCCTACACTGCAGACAAAGGTGTTCGCATAACTCATTCTAGAACAGAATAAATTGAAATAGTTAAAATAATATAAATTTCACGTTCATTCCATTATTAATTGAATTAATTTTGTAAGGTAATTAAATTCATGATTTTTGTAATAAAATTTTATATTAATAACAATTTTATATTAATTTAGGGGGATTAAATTTTGGTAATTGCAAAATGTAAAGAATGTAAAAAAGAATATCAGTTAAGCTCAAGTGATAATCTTGGAGATTTTCAATGCGAATGTGGTGGAGAATTAGAGTATATAAAGAATCCTGAAGCTAAAGATGAGAATTCAATAAAAATGAAAAAGATTCATTGGAATACTCTAATATTCGGAATTATTGTAACAGCATTTCTTGGTTTTCTATTGGGTTTAATTGGAATCATAATAGCAACAATATGTGTTGGTTACTCAGTTGACAGAGATTACAAGAATGGTGCTATTCATGGGGTATTAACAGGATTCATTGGTGGAATCATAGCAATCAATATAGGCAATATCATAAAGATAATTATTTTATCAGGCCATACTAATACGGAATATGGTCTTCCCATGATAACAGGAACATTGATTGGTATTATTATTATATATGGGTTTACCGGTGCCATCTGTGGAGCCATCGGAGCATTTATAAAACAAAAAAGAGATTAGAAATTCAACAAGAAAACTAATAAATTCTTTTTATTCATCTTACTTAATTATTTTCATAATATGATCTTTGTGGAACTCATGATATCCTGCTGGGAATTTAAACCCAATTTTGTCCATTAATAATCCTCCGAAATCATTTATTGGTGGCCATTTCCATAAAAGCATTGGCGATAATGCCTTTTTCTGCACCCAAAATTCGCTCCATAAAATAGAACAGTGCCATTAATCTTCTCATAAATTCAGGTGATTTAGGATCAAGATCACTTACTCCCTGGAGAATTAAAGCTGTTACTCCTATATACGCTCGAGCAGCTTCTTCAAGATATTCAGTATTAAAAACACCTTCTTCAATACCCTGTTGAATTACACGTGCAGTAGATTCAATAGTCCCAGAAGACATCCTTTCATTGAACTTAATTTGTAAGTGAGCGCACCTTCCTCCCTCAATAAAATCCATTATTCCCTTACGATCTCCTGTAAATGATGAAGTAAATTCAAATATTGCCATTAATTTCTCTATACTATTTAAATTCTCCTGATCGGCAATATTTTCCATGTTTTCAATAAGAATATCAAGGTATTTATCAGTGATTGCATCCAGTATTGCTTCTTTGGATTTGAAATAATAATAGAACGTACCTTGCGCTACGCCTGCTTTTTTAACTATATGAGATACTGCAGTCTCTTCGTACCCATTTTCAAGGAATAATTCCTCTGCCACATCCATTAACTCTTTGCGCCTTATTTCAGGATCCTTTGTCACTCTCATAATAGTCCCCAAATTAACCAAAACATATTATATTTTGTATATGGGAACTATGAATTATCCCTTTGTTCTCCACCTGAAACAGAAAATACCTACAACGAAAAATACCAGAGTGTAACCAAGAACCCAATAGAAATCTGTAACAATACCACTCACGCTAGATCCATTCAA
>Ga0334901_1001381_pt1 | contig 25834 bp, 21 predicted proteins | sample GraSluR3_MG_3_FD_207216 | JGI IMG/M metagenome (GOLD analysis project Ga0334901, IMG submission 207216) | Sludge microbial communities from methane-producing bioreactor in Wageningen University, Netherlands - Granular Sludge_15_08-R3 | ecosystem: Engineered > Bioreactor > Anaerobic >... | reverse complement strand
TCCTTTATCTGCTTATAAATAGGACCCGGACGCACGCCTATATCGATCAGCTTGTCCACCAGCAACTCTCCGGGCTGATCTTTTTCAGTGATCCGATAACCGTATGTTTTGATGCCGTGATCCAGTTCGCCTGCATCCACAATAAAATGATCATTTTCATACACTATGTTTTCTGAATTAATTTCATGTACAGTAACCGGATAATAGAGATGCGTTCCGGAAACACGAAGTGATGTTTCAACATATTCCTTCAATCCCTTCGGACCGATGAGTGTCAACGGCGTAAGCGCTCCCTGAAAAGACCGACTGCCAAGAATTCCCGGCAACCCGAAGAGATGATCTCCATGCAAGTGGGTGACGAAGATAACTGACAGCTTTGTTAATTTAACAGAGGTATAAAGAATTTGCCGCTGAGTCCCCTCACCACAATCAAAAAGCCATAAATCTCCATCATATTCTGGAAAACTGACAGCGAGCGACGTAACATTTCGTTCTTTCGCCGGCATTCCCGCACCTGTTCCTAAAAATGTAAACCTCATTCTATCCAATCCACCTTTTATACCCTTACTACACTAAATTTTTCAACGATAATACTCTTAATTTCCAAATGAATCTCCCATTCGTTTCTTATCAAGTAGGCGCGTTGCCGGCAGCAACGTTTCTTCTCCAAATTGGTCGTTGATTTGATCAATTAAATTGACAAGCTGCTCTGATTGGGCATCTTTCTGGTATGAAAACAGATCAAGTTGTTTCGTTGAGTCACTGACTGACTGAAAAGAAGCAAGCGTGATACCAAGCAGTCGAACATCATTGCCTTTCCAATTTGAACGAAAGACTGAGAACGCAAGGTTCTCAATTTCTTCCAAGCTCCTCAACGGTTGTACTGTTGTTTTATGTCGCGTAACCGTTGTCCAATCATGATAACGTATCATCAAAATAAGTTCATAGCTTGCCACATGCTCTTTTTTTAATTGAAGCGCTAGCTTAGTCGAAAGCTGATGCAAGGTATCTTGAATAATTTTCATTGATCGTGTGTCCTGAGACAGCGTGACAGAATGTCCGATGCTTTTATAACGATCCCAAGCCTCTGGATCGACAAGACGATCGTCTTGTCCATTTGCCAATTCAAAAAGTCTGCGTCCATTCGTTCCAAAATGCCGTTCAACTAGAACCGGATCATGATTTGCAAGATCACCAATTGTCAGTATGCCTTCTGAGTTAAATTTTTGTTCTGTTTTCGGTCCGACACCATGCATTTTACCAATAGGCAACGGCCATAATAGATCCGCCAACTGTCGCTTTCTGATAACTGTTATGCCCATGGGTTTCTTCATATTAGACGCCATTTTTGCGAGAAATTTATTAGGTGCGATACCAATACTGCATGGCAAACGAAGCTCATCGCCAATCCTGTTTTGAATCGTGCCGGCAAGCTTCAATGGATGTATTTTATTCAAAGCACTCACATCAAGGTAACCTTCATCAATGGATGCTTTTTCAACTAAAGGAGTATATTCTTTAAGCATTTCGAATAATTGATCCGAAGTTCGTCGATACAAGGAAAAATCAGGATGACGTACAATGAGGTCAGGACACAGCTTTCGTGCTTCACGAACTGTCATGGTCGTCCGCACCCCTCTTTTTCTTGCCTCATAGCTGCTCGTTACAATGATACCATGCCGCTCCTCCGTTTTACCGGCGATGGCGAGCGGCTTTTTTTTAAGTTCCGGATGGTTGGCAATTTCAACTGAGGCATAAAAACTGTTCATATCGATATGAAAGATAATCCTTGCACTTGCCATCGCCATTAATCGCCTCTTCGTACGTCATTCTTTCTTAAGATTAATCTTTTTCAATTGCTTGATCAACTAGAGCAATGACAAGCTCAGTTGTCTTTATGAGTTCCTTAATTGCTATTTTCTCTTTGACTGTGTGAATGTTTTCATAGCCGACACCCAAGTTTATCGTTGGTATTCCTTTACCGCAAAGTACATTGGCATCGCTTCCTCCGCCGCTTTGGAGCATATGCGGTGTTCTGCCAACTGCTTCAATCGCCTTTGATGCGAGCTGGACCACTGCATCCTCACTGCCGAATTTGTATCCCGGATACATGAATTCAGCATGAACCTCTGCTTTTCCTCCCATTTTCATGGCGGTATCTTTGAAAGCCTCAGTCATTTTTATAATCTGATTATCCATTTTTTCTTTGACAAGTGATCGAGTTTCTGCAATCACCTTCACGTAATCACAGACAATATTTGTCGCTTTACCGCCTTCAAAACTGCCGATATTCGCTGTTGTGTCATTGTCGATCCGACCGAGCGGCATTTTAGCAATGGCTTTAGCTGCCAATGTAATTGCCGATACTCCTTTTTCAGGTTCAATGCCGGCGTGTGCAGTCTTCCCATATAAATCAACGATGAATTTCGTTTGAAATGGAGCTGCTACTACCACATCTCCTACCGGTCCGTCACTGTCCAATGCAAAGCCATAATCAGCATGGACCAGAGACATGTCAAGCGCTTTTGCTCCGAGCAAGCCGGATTCCTCGCCAATCGTAATGATGAACTGAACATCGGCATGTTCGTGCTGCTCCTCGATCATTACTTGAATTGCCTCCAGAATCGCTGCTATACCGGCTTTATCATCCGATCCGAGAATCGTTGTCCCATCTGAGGTGATGTAACCATTTTCAATTAATGGTTTAACACCTTTTCCCGGAAGAACCGTATCCATATGTGTACCAATGAAAATGGGAGTACCTGTTTTCGTTCCATGCAACGTGCAAATGAGATTATTTGCTCCATGACCCGTTGCATTTTTTGCCTGATCTTCTTTAACATCGAGTCCGAGTTCAAGAAGTTTTTTTTTCAGAACCTCATAGATTTTCCCTTCAAAACCAGTTTCCGAATCAATGCTGACTAATTCACAAAAATTCGTGATCAGACGTTCTTCATTAATCAATCCACTCACTCATTTCATCATTATTTCTGTAAAAATTACCTTTATTTCGTTTTGCCTGTTTCTCTTTTGTTATAATAACATACTGTTCATTCAATTTTGTTCAGTCGATTGAAAAGTCTGCTTATGATCAACTATAATGGACAAGAACTCACTAGGAAAGGAACGGTCTTATCTATGTCGAAGAAATTATTTAAAGTCGTTGTCTATCTCATGATCGGCGCACTTGTCCTATCAAGCATTTCCGTTTTTATCATTGCACTTGTCAATTAATTAGTGCTTTGGGACTTTGTTTCTGCCTTTTCCAACCATATAGAAAAAGTTGTCCCTTTTCCATAGTCGCTGCTTACACGAATTTCTCCTTGATGAACATCTATAATTTTCTTCACAATAGAAAGGCCTAAACCACTGCCGCCTTCACGACTGGTTCGCGAGCGGTTTCCTTTATAGAATCGTTCGAAAAGATGAACAAAATCCTCTTTTTTAATGCCCATTCCTGTGTCTGACAATTGGAAGAGAATACGACCACTCTGCTCTTTTAATAAAACACTGATCTTCCCTTCAGTGGGAGTGAATTTAATACTATTTTGAATTAAATTCATCCAAACCTGATTCATTAATTCACTGTCTGCATGAATCATAACCGGTTCTAATTTAATATCTAGATTCAATTTCTTACTGCTCCATTGAGGTTCAAGTGCGAGCAGGCATGATCTTATTTGTCGATCCGGATGATAATCAGTCATGTACATCGGGTGCTTCTCATTTTCAAGTGCTGTCAATTTTAATAAATTATCGCTTAATTTCGAGAGACGATCTGTTTCTGTTTGAATGATCTTTAAGTAATGATCTTTCTTTTCCTTCGGCAGCTGATCATTCTCCAATGCACGTGCGAATCCTTTAATCGAAGTCAGCGGCGATTGAATCTCATGGGAAACATTCGAAATAAACTCTTGCCGCACACGTTCCAGCTGTCCCAGTTCCTTCGCCATATAATGAACGCTGTCTACAAGCTGGACAAAAGGATTATGTCGGTTTTTTTCTTCCGTAGGAAGCGGAATGTTAAGCTCTATTTCGAAATTTCCCTTCGCCATCTGTCTAATCGCTTGGGAAATCGTCTGAAAGTAATTAAATCTTTTTGGCTTAATGTACTTTCCAACCTGAGTCATGACAAAGCCCATTAAAATGACACCAAGGAGTCCACTCACAACATGAATAAGAAGCGGATGGACATGAATTTCAAAATGATTCGTGACCGAATCAATCAACAGATAAAAAAGAATCCAGAACAGACTCAGTACTAATAAGAACAAAATGCCAAAACAGTGCACTTTGAATTTATTCCAAGGATATCTTTTCATAATAACTCTTCCAATCGATATCCGAGTCCACGTACTGTTTTTATTTCAAATCCGCATTTATCAGTGACAAAACGTTCACGAAGTCGTTTCACATGAACATCAATCGTGCGTTCATCCCCCTCGTAATCATAACCCCAAATATTTTCAATGAGGTCATCTCGAGTGAACGTTCGACCTGGCGCTCCAGCAAGCATAAACAGCAATTCAAATTCCTTCATTGGGATCATAATTGAATCGTTTCCATTAATAATGGTATACGATTTTCGATCTAAAACCAGTTTTCCTATGCGCAGGGTTTGCGAGACGGATACCTGATAGCGCCTCAGCAAAGCTTTCACACGCATAACAAGCTCAATCGGTTCAAATGGTTTTACGAGATAATCATCAGCTCCAAGCTCAAAACCCTTAACTTTCTGCATTGTCTCTCCCTTTGCTGTAAGCATTAAAATCGGAGTTTTTTTGGACTTGCGCACTTCACGGCAGAATGCCCATCCGTCCATCTCAGGCATCATAATATCCAATATAATGAGCACAACAGAATCATCATCAAGTATTCTTAGCGCTTCTCTTCCATTTTCTGCTTCAATGCAGGGCAAATTTTCACTTTCAAGAAACACAGTCACTAGCTCGCGAATATGCGGATCGTCATCAATAACGAGAATTTTGTTCATTGGTTTTTCGACTCCTTTTCACACAACATTCTTCTCTAATAGTGTGCATGTGAACTATGAACAGAAAATGAATCGATTGATATGTACGATGATAAAAATTATAATGCATAGTTGTTCCAAATGCATCCCGCAAATCGTGCGCCTGCCTATTTTGCCTAAACAATTACTTATCAGGACGGCTGTGCTTTTTAAACAGAGAGACAGCAAACCATGCACGAGGCATTTTGCGATCATTACCAATTTTGATTTCCATGATGACGATACTAAGTAAAACAAGCACGGCTCCGATTGATGCCTGAACAGATAACCGTTCTCCGACAAACAAATAGGCAAACAGCGCTGCAAATACGGGCTCTAATGAAAAAATAAGCCCTGCGTGGAGATCCGAAGTAAACTTTTGTGCTATGTTTTGCAGCAAATAACCGACTGCACTGCATAGAATGGCCAGACCAAGAACAGAAGTCCATGCCGCCAGGGTTGCAGGCAGCTGAAACGGCTCTAAGATCAGGGCAAGCAGTAAGGACAGAACGCCGGTGAACCCCATCTGCCAGATACTGAACGCAAGTGCGGGCACTTGCTTACCGACATGTCCGGCAAGAATAATATAGCCTGCATTGAATAACGCACCAATAATACAGAACAAATCACCACTGCTGAGCATGAGTGAGGAGGTACCTGTTAAAAGAAAAATACCAATTAACGAGACACCTGCTCCCGTCATCACGCGTCTTGGTGGCAGATGTCGCGTGATCAGCGCATGAAGAATCGGAACAAAGATGACCGTAAGACTATTCAAGAATCCCGCCTTTGACGCGGATGTTGTTAGCATTCCGAACATGAGAAATGCAAAAACGCCGAGAAGCATCAGACTTTGCAGCAAGCTATAAACCAGTGTTCTGAAATCTGTATGAAAAAGTGCACGATGGAAAAATAAAGCCATGATGACAAAAGCAATGAAAAAACGCAGTGCAATAAAAGTAAAGACCCCCAAATCATCCAGCCCGGTTTTCATAAACAAATAAGAAGTGCCCCAAAGAACGGTAACAAGGACAAGCATCCAGTCTGCTTTTTTTTGATTCATGCCTCTTCACCTCGATTCGATCATTTTCTTCATCAGTATAAAGGACGTATTGTCATTAATAAAATGAATCTTTATAATATAACAAATGAAATATTTTCATCATGAGGTGATGTCTCACATGGTTTATAAACAAACATGAGGAGGAGCACGAATGAGTCTCATTAAATATCAAATTTTTTCCAAAGTGGCTCAGCTGCACAGTTTTACGCGAGCGGCTGAACAGCTCGGATTGACGCAATCAGCGGTTAGCCACGCCATTTCCGGGCTTGAGCAGACCTTTGGTTTTTCATTGATCCATAGAGGGCGTTCTGCCATCACCTTAACTCGCGAAGGCAACCTGATGCTTCCGAATATCAATGCCGTATTGCAGTTGGATGAAGGTGTTCGCCAGGAAGCTTCATCCATTCTCGGTGTCATAAAGGGAACTGTGTCTGTGGGCAGTTTCAATAGTGTCTCCATTCATATCCTGCCACAAGTGATTCAGCAGATGGAGACGCATTATCCATTAATAAAAATCCGCCTTTTCGATGGGAATTATGAAGAAATTGAACAGGCACTGTTACGCGGTGAACTTGACTGCGGATTTGTAACAAAAATGGAAATTAAATCTGTCCGGGTCACACCAATTAAAAAAGATCGTATACTTTGCATTGTGTCGCCGAAAAGTCCGCTCTATAATCAAAAGACAGTCGCTTTTAAGCAGATTGAAGACGAACCCTTTATCATGCCGGCGTACGGTGGATATCACGAAATTAAACGTTTGTTATCTGAGCACCATTGCTCACCTAATGTTCGGTTTGAACTTATGGAAGAGAATGCAATACTCGCCATGGTCGCACATCATCTCGGGATTAGTATCCTTCCGGAACTTGTTCTTCCAGAAAACATTGAGCCGCTTCGAGCAATTCCATTTACTGTTGACAGTTTTCGAACAATCAGGCTTGCTTCTCGAGTTCCCACATCACCAGCTGCCAAATGTTTCGCAGATATTGTCCTTGAAGTCATAAAAGACAATGAATCTGCAAATCGATAGAATAAAACATTACATGAAAACAAGTCTTTATTGACAGATATTTTTGAAGCACTTAAAATTTATTTTAATTGATTCTCATTCAAATAAAGAATGAACACTTATCCTTTAAAGAGAGTTACCTCTCTTTTTTGTTTTTAAAGAATTAAAAGCGATTATCGCCGGCCCCAATGATCAATGAAAATAGTTAGGGAGATAAACATTGATGCATATTTCAGCAGATTCACTCAATGGTACTGTTGTTGTCCCACCTTCGAAAAGCTACGCACACCGAGCAATCATGGCAGCCTCACTGGCTCAAGGCACAAGTTTGATTCAAAATGTCGGACTATCCGAAGATATTACGGCTACTATAAATGCAATGCAGGCTTTTGGGGCACGAATCAGTTCCCCCCCTTTGTATAAGGAAAGAACTTCACTGACAATTACCGGAATTTCATCTCAATTTAATGGCACGGTTCCCACAATTGATTGTCATGAATCAGGATCAACGTTACGCTTTGTTCTTCCTGTAGCGCTTGCGTTATGCGGAGAAGCACTTGTTACAGGCAGCGATCGATTAGCACAACGTTCACTGACGCCCTATCAATCGCTCTTCGCTGAGAAAAAAATACGATGGCAGCAGATACCCAAGCAGTTTCCAATACATTTAAAAGGAGCATTGCATCCAGGCGACTTTCCCATCTCAGGAAGTGTCAGTTCTCAGCTTATTTCGGGATTAATGTTCGCACTTCCCTTACTTGATCACCCATCAGTAATTCGTATTACCGACTCATTGGAATCAAGCGGGTATGTGACCATCACTCGGGATGTACTCAGTCAATTCGGCATAGCAATTAAAGAAGACGGACGTTCCTTTTTAATAAATTCAGAACCCTACCGATCGAACACCTATACTATTGAAGGAGACTGGTCTCAGGCTGCTTTTCTTCTGCTAATGGGCGTGCTTGGCGGTCGGATTACCATACGCGGCTTAAACCGGGACAGTAAGCAAGGGGACCGCGCCATTAAGTCGATCCTCACGTCAATGAATGGACAGATTTATTGGAACGACGATGAATTAATTGCTGAGAAATCAAAATTAACAGCAACAACAGTGGACGTCGCACAATGTCCTGATCTTGCACCAGTAATAGCAGGAGCTATGGCATTAGCCGATGGAAAAAGTGTCATAAAAGGCGGAAAACGTCTTCGCGACAAAGAATCGGATCGAATCACTAGTGTAGCAAATGCATTGAATTCGTTGGGAGCAGATGTCACGGAGACTGAAGACGGTATGATTATTCGCGGTGTTCCCTTCCTTCGGGGAGGATCCGTTTCATCTCACAACGATCATCGACTTGCCATGCTTCTTACATCTCTTTCAGTGATCGTACACGGTCGGATTCATTTGCAAGAAGCACATGCCGTCGCAAAATCATGGCCGGATTTTTATCACGTATTTCAAACAATTGGAGGGTGCTGTAATGAGTAGTTGTTGGGGAAATCTAATGAAATTAACTATTTTCGGTGAATCACACGGACCTGCTATCGGCGGTGTGATTGATGGCCTCCCCTCTGGAATATCAATTGATTTTGATCAAGTAAATTTCCATATGAAGCGCCGTGCACCGGGCCTTCATCGGTGGTCAACACAGCGACATGAAACGGACACTTGGGAAATACTCAGTGGTATGTTTCAGGGTCGGACAACAGGTACCCCGCTCGCCTTTCTCATTCGCAATCATGACCAAAAGTCTAAAGCGTACGCGGAATTAAATATTATTCCGCGTCCAAGTCATGCAGATTATACAGGAAACGTACGCTATCACGGCTTCCAAGATTATCGAGGCGGCGGTCATTTTTCCGGTCGACTGACTGCCCCTTTGGTCTTTGCGGGATCTATTGCTCGTCAGTTGTTGGAAAATCAAGGAATTCATATCGGTGCTCATATTCGTTCAATTGGCAAAATAAATGACTCTCCTTTTGATCCGATTCATCCTTCAAGCGAGTTGATGAAGGAAGTGGCGAAAAAACAGTTTCCAGTCATTAATGATTCTTCAGGAGAGAAAATGAAAGCACTGATTGAAAAGGCTCGAATGGATTGTGATTCTGTCGGCGGTGTAATTGAAGCAGCAGCAAGCGGAGTCCCGGCAGGTATCGGCTCACCGATCTTTGATGCACTGGAAAGTGTACTTTCCTCAATTCTGTTTGCCATTCCCGCAGTAAAGGGTGTCTCTTTCGGAGACGGTTTCGGAATCAGCAACCTGCGTGGCAGTGAAGCAAATGATCCATACGAGAAGATGAACAAGGACGGTAAACTTGTTACAAGCAGTAATCACAACGGAGGAATATTAGGCGGCATTACGAGCGGTATGCCTTTATTGCTGAATGTAGCGGTGAAACCCACCGCTTCGATTGCCAAACCGCAACAATCAATTAACATGGACAACGGGGAACAAACCGAATTGAACATCAAAGGCAGACATGATCCATGCATTGTCCCGCGTGCGGTCCCAGTTGTCGAAGCGGCAACTGCCTTTGCCTTACTCGACACAATGATTCAAAACAGAGGATTGGAGCACTGGCTATGACCGATATGCAAAGACTTCGCCAGGAAATTGATAAAATCGACGAACAGTTAAGCTGTCTCCTTAATCGGCGTATGATGATTGCACGATCCGTTGCTCAATATAAAATAGATCATAATTGCTGCGTACTTGATACGGCGCGTGAAAATGAAATTATTCACAAAGCATGTGAACGAAGTGCGTGTGATGAACTAAAGCCCTATCAGGAACTTTTTTTCAAACAGTTGATGACACTCAGCCGAGATTACCAGAAAACATTTATCAAACTACAAAAGCAAATAAAAAAATAAAATAAGTAAAATCCCCTTGTCTTTGTTCCGAAACAAAGACAAGGGGATTTTCAATACATATTTATTTTAATTATCAATATATAGGTGTGTTCTCTGGGTTAATATTTTCCAGCAATTCTTTCACTCGTGCAAGGAAACGGCCGGTAATCAGTCCATCCAGTACGCGATGATCGATGGAAATACAGAGATTGACCATGTCTCGGATCGCGATCATGTTATTGACAACAACCGGTCGTTTGACGATGGATTCAATCGAGAGAATCGCTGCCTGCGGATAATTAATAATCGGCTGTGACTGAATTGAACCAAATGATCCCGTATTATTGACCGTAAATGTTCCTCCTTGCATGTCATCAGGAGATAATCGATTTTCACGAACATTAGCAGCAAGTTCATCTACCGCAAATGCAAGGCCTTTAATACTTTTTTCATCGGCATTCTTAATCACAGGCACATAGAGCGCCTCATCTGCTGCAACGGCAAGTGAAATATTTACTGCCTTTTTTTCTATAATCTTGTCGCCAGCCCATGTACTGTTAATGCGTGGGAATTCTTTCAGTGCAGCGACGATTGCTTTGATAAAAAAGGGCAGATAGGTCAATTTATGACCCTCTTTCTTAAGAAAAGCACCTTTGATCTGATTTCGGTAGTTCACCAAATTCGTAACATCCACTTCAATCATCGTCCATGCATGCGGAATTTCGTGCTTGCTTCGAAGCATGTTCGATGCAATTGCTCGGCGAACGCCCGTCAAAGCGACGACATGATCTCCTGCTTCGTTTTCAAAAGTTCTTGAAGCATGAACTGCGGGTTTTGCAGCTTCCTTAGCGACAGCTTCGGAAAAACACCCTGCTGCAGACGGCTGAGGAACATGCATATCAGACGGAGATTCAATTGTGTGTTCTTTAGGTGCGGATGCAATATAGCTTTCAACGTCCTTACGTGTAATTCGTCCGCTTCTGCCCGTTCCGGCTATCTGATCCAAATTCAGATCATGTTCCTGGGCTAGTCTCAGAACAGCAGGTGAATAACGTCTCTTCATTGATGTATCCTGTTGTTCCTCTTTTTGAGCAGCTTTTCCTGCCGTATTCTTGACCAGCTTTTCAACGGCCGGTTCTGCTCCTTCGACTTCGATGGTACAAATTGGCTCGCCAACGGGCAATGTATCTCCTTCACCCACAAGAAGCTCCGTAATTTTCCCGGAAAAACTTGATGGAATTTCCGCATTGACTTTGTCTGTTGTTACTTCTGCAATCGGATCATACTTGTTTACCGTATCTCCGACTGAAATCAGCCATTGGCTAATCGTACCTTCAGTCACACTTTCTCCTAACTGAGGCATCGCCATTTGTTCGACACTCATTCTGCTGCCCCCATCCTGTTAAAATTCAGCTAAATCTCGGATTTCATTTTCCACTTGTTCAGGTTTAACCATAAATGCCTGTTCCAAAGGTCCGGCATAAGGCATGGCCGGTGCATCAGGAGCAGCTAGTCGTCTGATCGGCGCATCTAAGTCGAACAGGCAATTTTCAGCAATAATTGCCGCCGCCTCGCTAATCACGCTTCCTTCTTTTGTATCTTCAGTAAGAAGCAATACTTTACCGGTTTTTCGCGCTGCATCAACGATTGCTTCCTTATCCAAAGGATAGACAGTACGAAGATCCAGGATATGTGTTGAAATACCTTCGGCAGCAAGCTTATCCGCAGCCTGCATTGCATAATGCACCATCAGGCCATAGGTGATCACCGTGACATCGGTACCGTCGCGTTTTACATCCGCCTTACCAAGCGGAATCGTATAATCATCAACCGGAACCTCGCCTTTAATCAGCCGATATGCACGTTTATGTTCAAAGAAGATCACCGGATCATTATCACGAATTGATGCCTTCAGGAGTCCTTTGACATCATAGGGGGTTGACGGAATCACAATTTTAAGCCCCGGAACATTGGCAAAAATCGCTTCCATTGATTGTGAATGATAAAGACCGCCATGCACACCGCCGCCAAATGGAGCACGAATCGTCATCGGAACAGACCAATCATTGTTTGAACGATAGCGCGTTTTCGCCGCTTCGGAAATGATTTGATTCGCTGCCGGGAGCATAAAGTCGGAAAACTGCATTTCAGCAACAGGACGCATACCATACATTGCTGCTCCGATTCCGACCCCGGCAATTGCTGATTCGGCAAGCGGTGTATCGATCACGCGATTCTCTCCATATTTGTCATATAAACCCTTCGTTGCTTGGAACACTCCGCCGCGTTTTCCAACGTCCTCACCAAGAACGAACACATTTTCATCTCGACTCATTTCTTCATCTAATGCCTGAGTCACGGCTTCAATATACGAAAGTACAGGCATATGCTCTCTTCCCTTCAGTTCTTTTCCTCGTATACGTAACGCAAAACAGAATCAGGATCAGCGAACGGCGCATTTTCTGCATAATCAGTCGCTTCGTCAATTTCCTTGCGTACCTGATCTTCCATTTGTTTTTCTCGTTCTTCTGTAAGGACACCGACAGATCGCAAATAAGCGGCAAAAGTAAGAACACCGTCATGTTTCTTTGCTTCATCGACTTCTTGCTTCGTCCGATAGGTCATGTCATTATCATCACTGGTATGCGGCATTAAACGATAGCAGTTTGCTTCAAGCAGAGTCGGTCCTTCTCCACGGTGAGCGCGATCAGCTGCTTCTTTGACCGCCGCGTATGCAGCGAGCGGGTCATTGCCATCAAACGACTTTCCAAACATGCCATAACCGACCGCGCGATCAGAGACATGAGCACATGCCAATTGATGCTTTAACCCCACAGAAATCGCATATTGATTATTTTCACACATGAAAATAACCGGCAGTTTATGAACGGCCGCAAAATTAGCTGCTTCATGAAAATCACCTTGGTTTGATGAGCCTTCACCAAAATCAACAAAGCTGACAAGATCGTCTCCTTTAATTTTAGCCGCGAGTGCTATTCCGACTGCGTGAGGATTCTGAGTTGTCACCGGTGACGAATGACTGAGCATCCGCAGCTTTCGATAGCTGAAATGACCCGGCATCTGGCGTCCTGCAGAACTCGGATCTTCTGCTTTGGCAAAGTTATTGAGCATCATTTCTTTGACCGTCATTCCCCAAGCAAAAACAAAACCAAAATCACGATAATACGGTGCAACATAATCCTTCTCACGGTTCAAGCCGAATGCAGCGCCAACCTGGGCCGCTTCCTGTCCTTGGCATGACACAACAAAAGGAATCTTCCCGGCTCGATTAAGCAGCCAAAGCCGTTCGTCCACTCTTCTTGCTTTCAGCATACTCTCATACATTGACAAAACAACTTCATCGGATAGTCCTAAATTTTGATGACGGTTTTTCACTAACGTATCTCCACTTTTTGCTTTAATCATATATGAATCGCCCTCCCGTCTACCGCTAATGCGGCTTCTCCGATCACTTCTGTTAATGTTGGGTGCGGATGGATCGCTTCTGATAATTCCCATGGTGTCGCATCAAGTAATTTTGCTACAGCAGCTTCTCCGATCAAGTCCGTCGCATGCGGCCCGTAAATATGAATACCTAAAAGATCATTAGTCGTTTTGTCGGCAATAATTTTTGCAAAGCCATCGGATTCACCGTAAACAAGCGCTTTTCCAATTGCTCCGAACGGTACCTTTCCAACCTTGACAACGTGTTCCTTCTTCGCTTGTGCCTCTGTCAATCCGATCGAAGCAATTTCCGGATGCGTGTAAATGCAACGCGGTACAAGTTCCGGATGAAGCGGCTCAACTGAAAGTCCTGCTAAATGTTCAACAGCCTTTATACCCTCATGTGAAGCAACGTGTGCAAGCTGCAGTCCGCCGATCACATCACCGATGGCATAGATATGCGATTCCTTCGTTTGGCCGAAGGCATTTGTCTTAATATAACCATGATCCGTTTCAATTGATGTATTCGCTAGACCAATATCCTCGGTATTTGGCATCCTGCCTACAGACACGAGCATTTTCTCAGCTGTAAAGGTTTCGAGTTGGTCGCCAATTTCTGCACTGATTGTTACTCTATCCGTTTTCTTCAATGTTTCAGGAAGTACCTTTGCTGCAGTCACAACCTTAATGCCACGCTTCTTCAAGCCTCGTGCAAGCGTGATTGAAAGTGTTTTGTCTTCTGTAGGAATGATTCGGTCGCTGTACTCAACGATCGTCACCTCTGCGCCGAAGTCTGCCAGCATTGAAGCCCACTCAACTCCGATGACCCCGCCGCCGACTATCAAGATTGAGGCTGGACATGCCTGCAGCTGCAACGCTTCATCCGATGTCAGTATTTGTTTTCCGTCAATGTCTAGTCCTTTTAATGAGCGGGGCCTTGATCCCGTTGCAATAATTACATTTTTCGACGTTAAAATTTCATTTTCCTTTCCATCGGCAAATTCAACAGATATTGAACCGGGAAGTGGTGAAAAAATCGAGGGTCCAAGCATCCGCCCCAGTCCGTTATAGACATCAATTTTCCCCTTTTTCATCAAATGCTGAATGCCGTGGTGCAGCTTTTCTACAATTGCTTGCTTTCGTTCTTGAATTTTTTCGAAACGGAGTGCAACTTCAGAAACATCAATACCGAATGAACTGCTTTTCTTGATTTCATCGTATACTTCAGCGCTTCTGAGCAGCGCCTTCGTCGGGATGCATCCTTTATGGAGGCATGTGCCGCCAAGTGCATCCTTTTCGACAATGGCGGTTTTTAATCCAAGCTGGCTGGCGCGGATCGCCGCAACATAGCCGCCTGTTCCACCACCTAATAGGACCAGGTCATAATTTTGGGCCATAAAAAAAGTCACTCCTTATTCTTGCATGACCTATCTACGTTCAGATTTTAAAAAGGTTTCATTCATCATGACTTTATAAAAACAGTGACAGCAACTTGCATGTACTTTATTTTCTAACGATTATTTTACTCTTGTTTCAAGATAGGTACAAATAATACGATATTGAGGAATTAAATAGTCTCCCCAAGAAACAGCAAAGATGCCATTGGCGTTTCTCAAGTACTCCAGACATTTTTATAATTAATTTCCGCTGTTTGATGCGGCGGCTGCACTTGTAGATGCGGCAATAGCTGCGGCGCTAGCCGCTTGTTGAGCACGAATCACCATCTCGGTCATGACAAGCAAACTTGGATCAATTGATTTTTGTTTTTCCTCACCGTTCAACACTTCATTTACAAATAGACTAGCCGCTGTTTGAAAGTAAAGATCTTTGCCGACAAACAGAGTAAGCTTCTTGTTTCTTATTTGTTGATAGAATTCAATCACTTGTCCAGCTGCTTCGTTTTCATTGGCAAGCAAAGCAAGCACACCATACATCGGATAACAGCTGGCTCTAAGACGCATGCCTTGATCTTCCATTGCCGACTTGATTTGTGCAGCTTTCCGAGCGAGTCTTAAGCTGCTTCCCTCAGAAATATAGGCAAGGAGACAAGCGAGCGTCTGGAGGTCATCGCATTTTCTAAATCCATTCTCATTCAAATGGGTATAAATCCGTTCCTCTTTTTCAACAAGCTCATTCGTGTCCTCTTCAAGCTGGGCAAGAAGCACAATAAGTGATACATCATTTTTATTTGTTAAGAACGGATGCTTTTTCTTTAATAATTTGTACAATGAAAAAGCCTTTTCCGAAATTTGAAACGCCTTGGAGGGATCCATTCCGGCAAGTATGGCTGCCGCTATGTAAGTCTGCTGCTGACGAGTAAATCCTGCTTTAACGAGATAGCCATAAATTACCCGAACAAAATCAGGTTCTGCTTGTTTTTGAATGAGCATGGCATTAATACAATAACGAATTTCACGACTAAGCACGGTGAACCACCCGGTCGCACCTTTCATTTGTTCATCGACACGGTAAAATGCCGCCGTATCAAAACGAACACCTGAAGCCGTATAAACCGATGCGAGGATCAGCCGCGTATTCGCCGAAGTCATTTTTAACTGTTTTGTCAGTAAATCCATATTTTTTTCGAGCAGGTTTAATTTATCATCAAGCATCAGATTCATTTCATCACACTCCAGTACCCATTTAACAGTACATATATGGTACCATATTTTTATAATGAACATCATGTTATGGCTTTTCGATTGATACAATCCCCTCAATAATCTTTTCGAACATGCAGTATAAACTTGGTCACATTTTTTCGTCATTTCTTAATTTTGAATGAACGTAGATGATAAATTCCATGCTATGATAGAAATAAAAAAGATTTTCGGAGTGAATAAAGTGGAACAACTGAACTGGATACTTAAAATAACATGGCTGGACGGGCTCATTTCAATAGGGATTTTTCTTGTCTTCTTCTTTGCCCGCGAGCTTTTTTCTAAATATTTTCTTAAACTCGTTACGCGGCTCTCAAAATTGAGCAAGACCCCTGTTGACGATGCACTGATCGGCGCATTCCGCAGGCCCGTTGCTTTTATTCTTTTCTTTGCTGGTATTTATTTGGCACTTATGTACTTGCCGATGCCGCATCAATGGAAATCCATTGCTACACTGCTTTTTAAGTCATCGGCAATCTTTTCGATTGGCTGGGGATTTTTCATTTTTTCAGATGCGATTGGGATCTTCTTCCATCATATGGGAGATCGCTATGATCTTCAGTTCAATACAATTGTCATTCCATTTCTTGCCAAAATCATGAAATTCATTGTCGTTGTCTTCACGATTGTAATGATTCTTGATCAGTGGAATTATCATGTAACCGGGTTGATCACCGGCCTTGGAATCGGTGGACTCGCGATCGCCATGGCAGCAAAAGATACATTAAGCAATTTATTCGGAGGATTTGTGATCATCACCGATGCCCCATTCACAATCGGCGATTTAATTCAAATGGGTTCAATCGAAGGATTTGTTGAAGATATTAATTTCAGATCAACCCGAATTCGAACAATGGATCAGGCAATTGTCACGGTTCCAAATTCTACACTTGCTAATTCACCGATTACCAATTTGTCTAAAATGGATAAACGGCGGATATCATTTAATTTACCGCTCGATCTTGAAACAACGAATGAACAGATTAAGCGATGCCTTGGACAAATCAGACAAATGCTGCTAAACGATTCTGAGGTGTATGAAGATCGCAAACTGATTTATCTCGATAAAATTACGTCAAGCAGCATGAATCTGCTCGTTGATTTCTATATCAAGTCGATCGATGCAGAGGAATGGCTGAAGGAGAAGGAAAAATATACGTATGCAATATTAGAGATTCTGCAAAACGAAGGGGTAGAACTGGCAACAACGCGCTCTCTAATGGTTGTTCCGTCACAAAATAATCAAGAACAGCCTGATACACACAGAGATGACAAAAATCAAACTGAACGTGAACAAAGATCTCGCTCGCGTGAATAGTTGCAAGCATTTAACGTTATTTTTCGAAACTCAGTCCGACATTTCTTTCTTTTGAACAATCGGCGGCTTTGGTGTAATACTGTCTGACTTGCCTGCCATGGCAGCAATTCCTGTAATGACAAGAATGATACCGGCCGGAAGCCCTGTACCAAAGAGTATTAAGCTGTTCAAACTTCCTGAAATGAGAAAACATAGGCCTGGAATTGTGTGCCAGCGTTTTTTAATAAAAAAGTATAAGGCTGTACCTGAAATGATAGAACATAATAAACCTGCGAAAAAGGCATGAATGCTGAATGCGTTTAAACTGTAAATGGCACCCACGGAAGTTATTTGATCGGTATTCAGCCGCAATTCATCAATCATTCCGCTGTCGAAGTGGGCCGCTATATATGAAAATCCTCCAAAAATAAATTGGATCACCGTCAAGATTGTTCCTAGTATACCTGCTACACAAGCGGTAATACGCCTAAACATAACCCTCGCTCCTCATATGTCCGAATCAATGATCTTGATTCAATAGTATGCTTGGCCAACACGCGAGATGCATGGTCTTTGGTTTTTTGCTTACAAAGAGGAGCAGGACGATCAAGGTTTTGTCGTCCTGCTCCTCTTTGATACACCATTTATTTATCAATTAACTTCAGACGGTTTATCATAACTTAGCCATGTCGATACAAGCCAGGATTTACTCGCGCATTCTCTCGAGCAAGCTGAATAGTATCCATGATTTTCTGATGCAACGATTGTGCATCCTCGCCTTCAAGTACAAGTAAAATCTCTTTTTTTTGCACGGACGAAAGATAGGTCATCGTTTGTGGTAAATTTTTCATCGGGAAAGTTGAGCCATTGTTCGAAAAGTATGCTTTGCAACGGCACTTTCTTATGGTCTCAAACAGCCTGATCGCACGTTTTAAGGTAATGCCGCCACCTGGAGTAAGCGGAATTTTAATTGAAACAATTTGTTTTTCCATGATTAAAAATCACCTCTAAATCCATTTCTCGGACACTCCAGCTACATCTATTATTATATGTCATCTTTCCACACTTTCGAAACAATAGGCATGCTGCTTGGTTGAATATGAAAAAAGAAGCCCGATATTAAAGGACTCCTCATTAATGATCATTAAATAAAAATCGTTTTTTCACTGTGCTGAAGACACTTCACCTGCGCCTTTTCCATGCTGTAATTGGTACATATTAAAGTACAGACCACCTTTTTGAAGCAGTTCTTGATGTGTTCCGCGTTCAACAATTTCGCCTCTATGGAGCACCAAGATTTGATCAGCGTCCTGAATTGTTGACAGTCGATGGGCAATCGCAATTGTCGTTCTGCCCTTTCTCATTTTAGACAAGGCTGTTTGAATTGCTTCCTCTGTCTCTGTGTCTACGCTCGCTGTCGCTTCATCAAGGACAAGTATTTTCGGGTCTTGAGCCATCGTTCGAGCGAAGGACAGCAACTGCCTCTGACCGCTTGAGAAGGTCGCTCCGCGCTCTCCAACTGGCTCATGGTATTGTTTCGGTAGCTTCGTTATGAAGTGATCCGCCTGGACAAATTCTGCCGCTTTCCTTACCTGTTCATCAGTTAGCTTCTCGTGACTCAGTCGAATATTATCAGCTACATCGCCCACAAACATAAAGGAGTCTTGGAGAACCAGACCGATACGTTTTCGTAGTTCGCCATCAGAAAATGCGGTTAGCGGCTGTCCGTCAATGAAGACAGTGCCTTGTTCAATCGGATAGAAACGCATGAGCAGATTAATAATCGAACTCTTTCCGCTCCCTGTATGACCAACAAGCGCAATGGTTTCGCCCGGATTTGCTGTGAAAGAAATATTCTTCAAAACCGGGTTCTTGCCATCGTAAGCGAACGTGACATTGCGAAATTCCACTCGTCCTTCCTGTACTGCCGGATTCACATCGCCCTGCTGAACAGGTGCCATGCGCTGATCATCAAGCAACCCGAATACCCGTTCAGCGGAAACCATCGCCTGCTGGAAGATGGTCAACTGCTGCATAATTTGGTTGATCGGATCAAAAAATCGGTCAAGATAATTGATAAACGCATACAAAACACCAATTTTGACTGCATTGTCAAATGACTGGATACCAAAAAAGCTCAAGATCATCATTAAACCAATGAGGTAAACAGAGTAAACGGCCGAACGGAGCATGAGACTGTTTAACCGTACACTTTTTAGCAGTGCCTTTTTATGATCATTATTGATTTTGCCAAATTCCCGCCTCAACCGTTTCTGTTGCCGCATTGCCTGAATCATTGACATTCCTTGCAGCGACTCGTTCAGTTTCGCATTTAGCTGGCTGAGTTTCACTCGTGTAACCCGGTATACTTTCGAGCTCAATGTACGATACACCCACATCAGAACCAGAAGAAAAGGCATCAGAATGAAACAAATAAGTGCCAGACGAGAATCAAGGAAAAACATGCCCGCGAAAATACCGATCATCATAATTGTGCTGTTCACAATTGTCGACAATACCGTGACATACAGATCCTTGATGGTTTCGGTATCATTTGTGATTCGAGACACCAGACTTCCTCCCGGCGTCTGGTCAAAAAAGCGTAAACCGAGATGCTGTACCTTAGAAAACACTTCTACCCGCATGATTTGGATAATGTTCAGTGCAATTTTCTGAAACGATATGACTTGATAATAATTAAATAAAGCAGAAATTGCATACAAACCGATGAATAAAGCGCCAAGCAAAATCAGCGGCTGAACCGGAAATACACGCGGTGTCAGATAATCATCAATAAACACCTTCATCACGATCGGTCCAAGAACATCCGCGCCGGTAGCAATCAATAACACAATGAATGTAATGATTACTTTTTTCTTAAAGTATTTAAGATAAGACAGCAGCCGTCTCATAACTCGACGTCCTGAGAGCTGCGCGAGATTCTGTTCCTCGTTCACGCCTTTGTGCCTCCTTCCGAAACAAGCGATTCAAGTTGTTGGTGCGCGTACATCTCCGCGTACCATCCTTCTGCTTGAATAAGATCTTCATGCGTTCCCCGTTCGATAATTTTGCCATCGCCCATGACAATGATGAGGTCGGCGTGTTCAACTGCACTTAAACGATGTGCAGATATCAGCGTTGTTTTATTTCGACGTTCATGTTTGAGCGCATGAAGTATGGAAACCTCAGTACGAGCATCAACTGCAGAAAGCGAATCATCGAAAATCAACAGTTCAGGATCGGCAAGCAGCGCCCGGGCAATTGAAATACGTTGTTTCTGCCCCCCTGATAATGTAACGCCTCGTTCCCCGACAACCGTCTCGTACCCTTCTTTAAAATGAAGAATATCTTCATGAATACTTGCTAACTTAGCAACGCGTTCAACTTCTTCTTGGGATGCTTCCGGTTTTGCAAACGCAATATTCTCAGCAATGGTTGCTGAAAATAAGATATGATCCTGTGGGACATAGCCAATGGCACTTCGAAGCGCATCAAGTGTGACTGCCTGTATTGCGGTTCCGCCTATACTTATCTGACCATCCTTGATGTCAAATTCACGCAGAAGCAACCGCAGCAATGTGGTTTTTCCTGCACCCGTTTTCCCCACAATACCTAATGTTTGTCCTTGGTTAACTTGAAAACGGATATCAGTCAACGCATCAGAATCACTTCCCGGATAGCGGAAACTCCGTATTGAAAAATCAATCGATCCGCTCGGCACTTGATCAGAAGCACCCTTCTGATCTGTAATTTCCGGTTTTATTGCTAATAGCCGCCGAATCCGATCATAGGAAGCACTGCCACGTTCGACAATATTGAATAGAAAACCGAATGCGAGCATTGGCCAAACAAGCTGACCGAGATACAGAGTAAAACTTGTTAATCCGCCAAGCGTCATTGACCCGCCAACCACATAAACTGATCCGAAGATGAGTGCAAGAAAATAACAAAAGGCAACGATGAACGTTATGGTTGGATCAAACAATGAGTCTACTTTTGCAACCGCAATATTTTTATTGACCACATCTTGTGATGCCTTTCGAAACATAGTGATCTGTGCGTCTTCTTCACCAAACGCCTTGATCACTCGAACGCCGGATACGTTTTCCTGCACTTTATCATTGAGATCGGAAAAAGCGGCTTGTGCTTTTCCAAAACGTTTATGCAATAGTGATCCATAATACATGGTGAGTATAACCATAATTGGCATAGGCAGCAGCGTAATTAAAGTCAGTTTCCAGCTGATAAACACGGACATGGTCACGATAACCATGCCGCCGAGTGTTATTGAATCAAATAAAGTGAGAATACCTTCACCAGCAGCACCTTGAACTGCATTAATATCATTGGTCGCATGCGCCATTAAGTCGCCGATCCGTCTTTTTTGAAAAAAGTTGGGTGACAGTTTCGTGAAGTGTTTATATAAATCATTTCTTAACTGATTCGCTAAAATAATGGACGATCCAAAAATTAATTGGCGCCAAATATAGCCTGTAAAATAATAAATGATCCCAATGATTACTAGAAATGCAATCCATTTTCCTAAAGTTAACGGAGTTAAACTTCTTGTTCTGATATCGTCAACTAAAATACCGACAACATAAGGAGGAATCATCGATAAAAAACTTGAAAGCATGAGAAAGATGACACCAAAAGAATATTTCAATCGTTCTTGCTTAAAAAACCACCATAAATCAATAAAAATACGCACCAGACAACCCCCTCGTCAAACAACCTTATCTTTAAAAACACAAAAAAGCCACAAGAGAACAGAGTTCCTTTCTCCTGTGGCTTCATAGACAAAAACCGTAAAAAATACCGATTATTATGTCAACAATACCGAAGGAAAGAGGTAAGTGTCACAAAATCAACAACAGAATGTACAAATGAATACTTAACTCCATTTACCATCTTCTGAGTATTCTTCATGACGCTCACCTCCTTCCCTATTTGAATCAATGTAGCAATTATATAATTTTTTCCAAATGAAGTAAACCATCAATTTAAAGTATTTATTATAATTGCTCTGTTAAATAATGGTCAATTCTTGGCGGATCATTCAACCGACATGTTACCGGCAAAACATAATTAAAGTAAACCTGAAAACTATATGTATAAAAAAGGATGTCTCATGAAAAGTTAATTTCTTAACTTAGAGACATCCTTTTTCGTTTTATTGTTCAAATTTCTAACATTCTAGTTTTGTCAGCTTCTCACTCATTTAGAGCTGATATTCATTTAATTTATAGTAATTTCCTTACGATCACGTTTGCTTTCTTCCTTTTTAGGCAAGGTAATTTGAAGCACTCCGTCCTTAAACGCGGCTTTAATTCCATCCTCTTTAACGTTGTCAAACATAAAATGACGTGTATAAGAACCGGACGCACGCTCTTTTCTAATGAAGCTGCCGTCTTCTGCTTTTTCACTTGTTTGCTGATCACGTGTTGCATCAACAGTCAGAACACCGCGATCAAAATCAAGATGGATACTGTCTTTACTGAAGCCAGGCAGATCCAGTTTTACACTGTAAGCATCATCACGTTCTTGAACATCTGCAGCGAATGTCTGCAATCCACTATTGTGAAAGAAGTTGTGCCCCCATTCATCAAACCAGGAAGGCAAGAAATCAAAGAATCCGTCACGGTCTTTTTTCGTTGGATAAAGATTTGCCATCATAAATTCCTCCTCATTAATTTAAGGCTGTCCAAAAGTTACGTCTGTCTTTTCACGTTGCTTTGACACGTAATGTCTAAGAACTATGAAATTACATGACTGCTCGCTCCTTTTAAACGTGTTTGATTTTTTAATTCGGGGTTTGAATTTCATCTCTTCTAACCCTTACAACTGTATTATAACCGTTTGGTCAGTAAAGGTCAAATGTTTTTGACCTTTACTGATCTTTTTTCAAGAACCTGAAATTATGCGTGTATTCCGTTATAATAGGCTGTATCAGTCAATAGGTTTTATAAGAGAAAGGAATTTCCGTATATGTCAAAATCACTCGTTTTAGCTGAAAAACCCAGCGTTGCTCGTGAAATTGCGCGTGTTCTGGACTGCAAGAAGACGAACCGCAGCTTCATTGAAGGAGAACGCTATATTGTTACCTGGGCACTTGGTCATCTTATCGAATTAAAAATGCCTGAAGAGTACGATAATAAATACAAAACCTGGCGGCTTGAAGATCTCCCGATTATTCCAAAACAGATGGAAACTAAGCCGATTAAACAAACGCGTGCACAATTTCAAGCGATTGCCAAGCTAGCTAAGCGATCGGATATCAGTGAATTGATTATCGCGACTGATGCGGGACGCGAAGGTGAACTAGTGGCGCGGTGGATCCTTGAAAAAATCAATTGGCGCAAGCCAGTCAAAAGACTTTGGATTTCATCGCAAACTGACAAAGCCATTCGTACCGGCTTCAAACAACTTAAACCTTCGAAAGAATATGACGACCTGTTTCAATCTGCTGTTTGCCGCTCAGAAGCAGACTGGCTGATTGGGCTCAACATTTCACGGGCCCTTACGACAAAATACAATGATTCGCTCTCTGCCGGACGTGTACAAACACCGACGCTTGCCATGATTTTAGAACGTGAACAAACCATTCAATCCTTCCAGCCCAAGCCCTACTGGAATCTTTCTGTTGATTTAAATGGCGGTACCGCTTCTTGGAAAAACGGTGATCGAACACGCATTGCAACAAGAGATGAAGCCGCTGCGTTGAAGAACAAGGTGTCTGGCCATCAAGCTGTGGTTCGCAGTGTCGTCATTAAAGAAAAGCGGGAGAAGCAGCCGCTTCCCTATGATTTGACCGAACTGCAACGTGATGCGAATAGAAAGCTTGGCTTCTCAGCAAAAAAAACACTCAATGTTCTTCAGAACCTTTATGAGCGTTATAAAATTGTTACGTACCCGCGTACGGATTCGCGTTACCTCACCAAGGATATTGCTGCGACGATGCCCGAGCGGCTTCGCGCCATTTCTTCCGTCTACGGTGATGAAGTTCGTGCGATTCTGCACAAGCAAAATGGCAAGGTAAAAGCTGCTTATGTATATAATGACTTAAAGGTTAGTGATCACCACGCCTTGATTCCAACGGAAGAACCTGTCTATATTCATGATTTGTCCGATGATGAACGTCGACTGTACGATTTAATCGTTCGAAGATTTTTAGCCCTCTTCTACCCTGAGTACACATTCCAGAGCATGCGTGCGGAGTTAGAAATTAATGGGGAAACGTTCGTATTGAAAGAAACAAAAGAACTGGATTTGGGATTTAAACGTTTGAACGAATCATCCGGCAAACAAGTGAGTGAGGACAGCCTTAATGTGACAAAAGGGCAAAAATTGCCAGTACATCAGGTTCTGCTGGATGAAAAAATGACAGAGCCGCCTGCACGTTTCTCAGAAGCTGACTTATTAACAAAAATGGAGACATTTGGTTTAGGAACACCAGCCACCCGAGCAGATATTATTGAGAAAATACTGCTCGCCGAATCTGTTGAGCGTGTAAATGGGCGTTTGCGCCCTACCGGCAAAGGCAAACAATTGATTGACCTTGTAAGCACGGATCTGAAATCTCCAAAGCTTACTGCAGAATGGGAACGGCAATTAGAAAATATCGCAAAAGGCAGTGGGAATGCGAATCAGTTTATGGCAGAAATTCGCAAACGCACCTTAGAACTGGTGCGCGAAGTCAGAAACAGTCAGCAAGACTATAAAATTCAGAATTTAACCGGATCTAAATGTCCGGAATGCGGCTCGCCAATGAAAGAAGTTAGAGACCGTGATGGCGGACGGGTTCTTGTTTGCATTAATCGTGCCTGTGGACTACGAAAGCGTAAAGATCCGAAATTATCGAATAAACGCTGTCCGACCTGCCATAAAAAGATGGAAATGCATAAAGGAAAAGCGGGATTGTATTTCCAGTGCCGCACTTGTGGAATCATTGAAAAGGCAGATCAAATTAAGAAAAAAGCGGATAAAAAAGAAACTCGGAGGCTGCTCAATAAACTGAATAACAACAGTGACCCGATCGGAAACAGTCTTGCAGATGCCTTAAAAGCAGCGATGAAAGAAAAAAATGAGTAAGAAAAGCCTTTTGGCTTTACTTACTCATTTTTTAGTACTTTTGTTACACAGCATGCATTTCCGTGACACTTTTTCTGAGTTCAGGCACGAACCCAGACACAATCTCAGCTAACGCTTTATATCCCTGGGCTGTCGGATGCAAGCCGTCTTCATTAATCAACGCCTTCAAATCGCCTTTCAGTTTAAACGCGGAACGGACATCAATAAGCGTTGCACCACTCTTTTTACACAGATCTTTGAGTGCGCGATTGTACATCCCGTGCCAATGCTCAATACCGCCGCACATACCGATCCAATGACCAATCGAGTGACTGTAGTGACTCATCAGCGACTGATAATATCTGGCAGGATCAAGCGGCAGCAAACTTAAGATTACGGGCAGAGCTCCTGTCGCCGAAA
>Ga0334901_1001380_pt1 | contig 25839 bp, 13 predicted proteins | sample GraSluR3_MG_3_FD_207216 | JGI IMG/M metagenome (GOLD analysis project Ga0334901, IMG submission 207216) | Sludge microbial communities from methane-producing bioreactor in Wageningen University, Netherlands - Granular Sludge_15_08-R3 | ecosystem: Engineered > Bioreactor > Anaerobic >... | reverse complement strand
GATCCCGGGTGGAGTCGAACCACCGCTTTCCTGGTTGTCACCCAGGCGCCTTCGCCGTTGGACCACGGGATCATTGAGTGACCGGGACAGGAGCCGAACCTGCAAAGTCACGAGGCTCTCGACCTCGCCGCTTTTCCTGTTTGCGTACCCGGTCGTGGCGGGTCCGGGGGTCGCACCCGGCGGTCCCGGCTTATGAGGCCGGGCTGAGCACTGGCCCACCCGCAGTTGCAGGCCCCGGTATCGAACCGGGCGGACCGGCCTTATGAAAGCCAGTTGGGCACCTGCCGCGCCTGCAATGTGTCAGTGACCACGGGGAGACTCGAACTCCCAATGCCCGCAAGGGCACGACGTTCTGAGCGTCGCGTGTCTGCCAATTCCACCACATGGTCATTGTGCTTGAGCGGCTCGTGCGGGAGTTGAACCCGCCTTTCCGGCTGACCATGCTGCGCATGGTGCCCGGGCCAGCGTCCTGTACCGATAGACGAACGAGCCGTAATGCCTCAGTGCGACGAGCAGCGACCAACGCTGCGCGTCGGTGCCCGAACCTGCAAATCCTCAAGGGATGGCTGGGTTACGGCCAGTTGGGCTTGCCAATGCCCAATCGTCGCATGTTGTTCTTGAGTGGCGCAGGCGGGAGTCGAACCCGCAGATCACCAAGGTTTGAGCTTGGCCGCTTTGCCGATTTGCGTACCGCGCCGCTGTTGTCGAAAGCGCCCTCGACGGGATTTGAACCCGCGATCTCCTGCGTGACTCACCAGGCGAGCACTCCAGGCTGCTCCACGAGGACAGTGCAGTCGTAATGGCCCAGGTGGGACTCGGACCCACAGCATCGGGAGGTTCTAAGCCAAGGTGGTCTGCCAAATTGCCTACCGGGCCGTGCCCAGGGCCGGAGTCGAACCGGCAACCGCCTGCGACCACCGCTGCGCGGCGGTGCCCGAGCCAAGCCGCTCTGCCAATTGGCGTACCTGGGCAGCCAGGTAGCCCCGGATGGAGTCGAACCATCGTTTCCTGGGTGTGGACCAAGTGTCGTTGCCGTTGGACCACGGGGCTATGTTGCTCAAGTGGAGTCACCGAGAGTCGCACTCGGATTTCTGGCTTGCGGAGCCAGCGTCGTCCTGTTGGACCATGACCCCGACGCGGAAGCCGTGGGACTCGAACCCACAAGCGGCTGCTCGCCGCCACCTGTTTTCAAGACAGGCTCCTCATCCGGCCGGATGACTTCCGTTGTCGTGTACCAAAAAGCTGCGGAGGCTGGACTCGAACCAACATGACGACGTTCAGAGCGTCGCATCCTGCCGTTGGATGACTCCGCATCGGATGCCCATCGAGACACCACTCGATCATGGCAAGTTCGGGGAGGAGGGGTCGAACCTCCGTTTCCTGGTTCAAAGCCAGACGGCCTACCGCTAGCCGATCCCCGATCATCGTGTCAAAGCGCCCTGCGGGAATCGAACCCGCCTATTCAGCTTGGAAGGCTGATGCCTCGTGCCGATCGGCCAAGGGCGCACAAGGCGGAAGGTGGGAGAGTTGAACTCCCAAGGCTCATCGCTCGAGCGCTTTCGGGGCGGCTGCCATCGCCAGTTGGCTTGACCTTCCGTCTTCTCTCTTCTCCAAAAGGCTCCGGTGGCTGGACTCGAACCAGCGGTGGGGCAAACGCCACGTCGGCTTAACAGGCCGATCCCTGCTACCAACTCGGGTACACCGGAACAGGTCAGTCAGGACGGCCGGATTTGAACCGGCGATCTCGTGCGCCCGGGGCACGCGGAATACCAGGCTTTCCTACGTCCTGTTCATCAAGAGCGCCCAGCGGGAATTGAACCCGCGATTCCTGCATGGCAAGCAGGTAGGTTTCCGCTACATCATGGGCGCGTCGTATCGTGTGCCGGATTGCCAAGGAACAAGAGCACCGGGCGGGACTCGAACCCGCGTCACCGCATTACGAGTGCGGTATCCTTGCCGCTGGACGACCAGTGCGTGTTTTTCAGTGGATCAGAGGGACTTGAACCCTCACGGGAGCGGATTAAGAGTCCGCTGTGCTGCCGCTAGCACCTTGATCCCAATCAATCGGCGCGGAGGGAGTCGAACCCTCGACCTGACCCTTATAAGAGGTCTGCTCTCACCGCTGAGCTACGCGCCAGCGAATAGGGCCGGAGGGACTCGAACCCAGGGCACCACGCGCAGCGTGGTCCGCCGGATTAAAAGTCCGGTGTGCTGCCGTTACACCACGACCCTGCGATTGGTCGGGCGTATGCGTTTCAAACGTGTCAACATCGCTTCGCTCCTCATCCTTGAATCGTGCCAAGTGGTAGCCCTGAGAATCGAACTCAGCGCCACGCGGTTATCAGCCGCGTTCGGGCGACCAGCCCTCGACTACCGCGTGCCAACGTCAGTGTCGATCGAGTCGGGATGGCAGGACTCGAAGTGAGCGTCTCCGTGCTCCCAAAGCACGTGGGTTCGCCGCTACCCTACATCCCGGTTGCCAGTCAGAACGGCCGCAACCAATCGGCCGGTCGGCCGATCGGTGCCCGAACCGGCGATCTCCTGCACCCCGAGCAGGCGCGATAGCCAGACTTCGCTACGTTCTGCCGTCAGTGGCTCGTGCGGGAGTCGAACCCGCCTCGCGGCCTTGAAAGGGCCGCATCCTGTCCGATAGACGAACGAGCCGCATCAGCGCGCACCCCGAGCGCCAAGTGGGCCGGGAGGTGCTCGAACCCTCGTCTCCTGGTCTTCAGCCAGGCGCTACGCCGTCTCAGCTACCAGCCCAACGAAAAAAACCCGGTGTCACTCGCACTTGTGACACCGGGTTTCTTGGGAACCCATCGTGACGTAAGGTCAAGCGTCACAAGCGCAAAGGATGCACGGGCAGGGTATTCGCCCGACCATGCTGCGCATGGTGCCCGCCGGCATAACGCCCTGTGCATTTTGGTTCGCTTGCTATACTTGACCTAAACAAAGTCATTGTCCTTCTCGCAGTTGTGGAACCTGGCCGACCTCCTCGGTCAGCCCTCCTACGTATAGACGCCGCAGGGGCCGGAAAGGTTCATCGGAGTTTTCGCCCTCGCCGCCCCAGTAATAGTAGAGATGCTCTTCGCGGGCGGTTTATTCCCTGGGAGATGCAAAAAGCCCGCTGCCCGGCGCTGGAATCTCGGGCACCAGCCTGCCGCTTGCCGGTGCCGGCCGTGATTTCCGCCGGCACTTGGCGACCTGTCGGGCAGGCGCGGTTTCGACTGGGCAACTTGCCTGCGAGATGTTCCCACCGCACCGACCGGCTGGAGACTCAGCGTTTCTTCTTCTTGCCAGTCGTGGCGGCGGCCCGCAACTCGGGCTGCACACCCCCCGTTTCGGCGACGATCGCGGTCGGTGCCTCGATCCACGCCATCGGTTACTGCGCCCACGCCCGAGTCGCTCGCGTGGTTCGAGCGGCGTTTCGGCAAGCCGTGGTATGCGTTCACCCTCGGAGGCTGCCTGTTCGTGGTGCTCGAGTCCGACGTTCGCAACCGCCCGCAGAAGGCCCCGAACATGGCCGCCGACCAGATGGCCTGGCTCGAGAAGACCCTGGCCGACGCCGATCGGGGGCGGCACGTCCACGTGTTCGTCTTCATGCACCACCCGATGTGTCTCGAGCGGGTCGACGAGAACGACCAGTACTTCAACGTGCCGCAGCCCCGCCGCCGCGAGTTGCTCGACCTGTTCCACAAACACGGCGTTCGGGCCGTTTTTTCGGGCCACTATCCGTACACGGCCCAGCGAATCAACTGCGAGAGCTTGGGGGCCTTGCCTTGGGCGAGGATTCCGATGCGGAAGATCCTCGCCGCGGCCAGCACGCAGAGGGCCGTCGTGGCCAGCAGCACGACGATGCCCGCGATGGGCTGCCAGAGCGGAACGGCCTCGCTGGCCGTCATGCGCAGCACCATGAGAAGGGGCGTGGCCGGCGGCACGAACGACACCCAGGTGGCGAAGCCGCTCGTGGGCTCGCGGATCACTTGCAGCCACACGAACATGGGAAGCATCAGAAGCAGCCACACGGGAAGCAGCATGCCCTGGGCTTCCTTGGCCTGGTTCACCGCCGCGCCGACGGCCATGAAGATCGAGCCGAAGAGCATCACCGCCAGGAGCTGGTAGACGAGAAACCAGGGCACGATTCGCATCGGGGCGAGGTGTGCCACGTCGTAGTAGCACGCCGCGGCATAGCCGCCCGCCGCGTACGTGGCCAGGATCGTGAGCGACGCGGCCACGCCCCCCAGCAGCTTGCCGGCCATCAGGCCGAACGAGTTGACCGACCCCAAAAGCACCTCGGCGATCCGCTGGGTCTTCTCTTCGAGCACGGTTTCGAGCATGGGCTGGGCGCCCATGAAGACGACCAGGAACATCAACATCATCATGCCGAAGGGCAGGAAGACGTTGATCGTCTCGTCCGATCGCTCGGCCCGCTGCACCTGGCCGTCCTTCGATCGCCCCACGAGCCCCAGCCCCTCAACCGGCAGGGGCTTGCTCGCCCGCCCGACCACCTCGGGATCGAGACCGGCGCGTTCGAGACGCCGCGTGCGAACCGCGTCGTTGATCGCCCACTGAAACCAGCCCCTGTCGGGCGAAAGCACCGCGTTCTCGGCATAGAACCGCACGGCCGGATTGTCGCCCTCGCCGGGCATCGCCAAGGCATCGGCCGGGATCTCGACGAAGGCGTCGATCTCCCGCCGGCGAACCCGTTCCGAAAGCTCGAACCGCACGTCGTCGGACACCTCACCGGCCGGCTCGAGCTCCAACCGATAGCGAGGCTTGCCCTGCTTGCCGGTCTGGCCGTCGAAGATCTCCGACGCATTGCGGGCCTCCGCCTTGCCGACGAGCACCTCGCCCAGCTCGCCCGTGCCGTCGAGCACCGCGAAGCGCTTCTCGTCGGGACCGACTCGCTTCTCGATGGATTTCTGAACCAGGATCGCGCCGAAGACCATCACGGGCATGATCGTCAAGGCGACGAGGAACCCCTTCGAGACGATCGTCGCCCCATACTCGCGCCGGGCGATCAGCAGCACCTTACGCACAGCGCACCTCGTCGGCCGGTGCCTCGGTCTTGGCGATGCGAACGAAGATGTCGTGGAGGCTCGGTCGCGCCAGGTCGAAATGCTCGACGCTCGTGCGCGAGAGCAGCTCCCGCAAGATCGCTTGGGGGTCGGCCTGCCGGTCGACGCGAAGCTCGGTGTAGCGCCCGTAGTCGTTCACGCGGAGCACGCCGGGCAGGCCGTCGAAGCAGCGACCCGCCTTGGCGGTTCGTACCCGGATCGTGTCGCGGCCGTATTCGTCCTGGATCGATTCCAGGGAGCCGTCGAGCACCTTCCTTCCGCGAAAGATCATGAAGATCGTGTCGCACATGCGTTCGGCCACGTCCATGTCGTGGGTCGAGAAGAGGACCGTGGCGCCCCGCCGGTTGAGCGAGCGGACCGCCTCCCTGAGCACCTCCATGTTGACCGGGTCGAGCCCGCTGAACGGCTCGTCGAGGATCAGCAACCGGGGCCGCGCGATGACCGCCGCGATGAATTGCACCTTCTGGGCCATCCCACGCGAGAGGGCCTCGACCCGCTCGTTGCCCCAGGCGGTCAACTCGAACCGTTCGAGCCACTCGTCGATCTCCGGGTCGCAATGTCGCATGCCCTTCAGGCGCGCGTAGAACCGCAGCACCGCGCGAACCCGCATCTTGCGATACAGGCCGCGCTCCTCGGGCAGATATCCCACGCGATCGTCGGCCGTGCTGCCGCGGTCGCATCCCAGCACGGTGATCCGACCCTCGTCGGGATAGAGGATGCGCAGTATCATGCGCAGCGTGGTCGTTTTTCCGGAGCCGTTCGGGCCGATGAAGCCGTAGACGGCGCCCTCGGGCACGACGAGGTCGAGCCGATCGACGGCCCGATGCGTGCCGAATCGTTTGGTGACGGCTTCGAGTTCCACCGCGTTGGTCATCTGGGTGTTCCCCCAGGAAGGTTCGTCCCCGGGCGCGGCCATGGGCCCGCGCCTCCCGGAGTAGTTCGCGGCCGGGTCGGGTTTCTTGGCCCCGATGAATCGGCGCTCTCCGACCGTCTTGGCGCCCCCCATAGGAGACAGGCGCTCGCGTCGATGTGTTCGCGGCCATGTCGCGGCGTGTTCCCCCGATTGGGCGGGAGCTGCCGAAGTTTCCGCTTGCTTGACCCCCGTCTTGCCTGATTCTATCGTGGTGGCGTACTGCCCCGCATGAACTGGAGGAGGAACCGTCATGGGCCGCCGATCTACCCGTCGCGATTTCGTCAAGGCAAGCACCCTGCTTAGCGCAGCGGCCGTGGTGCCCCGTCACGTGCTGGGCGGACCGCGGCAGATCGCCCCGAGCGAGAGGATGAACCTCGCCGGCATCGGCATCGGCGGCATGGGGGCCGGCAACCTGCGGAACATGGAGTCGGAGAACATCGTCGCCCTGTGCGACGTCGACAAGAACTACGCGGCCGGCACGATCCGGCGCTATCCGAACGCCCGGTTCTACGTCGACTACCGCGAGATGCTCGACCAGCAGCGCGACGTCGACGGCGTGATGATCGCCACGCCCGACCACACGCACGCCGTGATCTCGACGGCGGCCATGCGGGCCGGCAAACACGTCTACTGCCAAAAGCCGTTGACCCACGACGTCTACGAAGCGCGCACCCTGGCGCGGGTCGCCCGCGAGACGGGCGTCATCACGCAGATGGGCATCCAGGGGCATTCGGGCGAGGGCATCCGGCTGATCTGCGAGTGGATTTGGGCGGGCCTGATCGGCGAGGTGCGCGAGGTCGACGCCTGGTGCAGCCTGACCTACTACCCGTGGGGCCACGCCTCGTGGAGCTCGCAGTGGTCGGAGCGTCCGAAGGAGACCCCGCCCGTGCCCGAAGGGCTCGATTGGGATCTGTTCCTGGGTCCGGCCGCGACGCGGCCCTACCACCGGGCGTATCATCCGCGCACGTGGCGATGCTGGTGGGATTTCGGCAGCGGCATGATGGGCGACCGGGGCGTGCACACGTTCGACCCGATCTGGTGGGCGATGAAGCTTGGCCCGCCCGCAAGCGTCGACGCCACGACCTGCGGCAACACGGACGAGGTCCATCCTCTTTCGGCGATCGTGACCTACCGTTTTCCCGCTCGCGACGACATGCCGCCGCTGAAGCTCACCTGGTACGAAGGCGCGCGGCCGCCGCGGCCTCTCGAATTGGAGGACGGGCGCCGCATGCCGGCCGAGGGGGGCGTGCTGTTCAAGGGGAGCGAAGGGACGATCATGTGCGGCGTGACGGGCGACAGCCCGCGCATCATCCCCGAGTCGACGATGCAGGCGGCGCGGCTTCCCGAGAAGAGCCTTCCTCGCGTGCCCGATTCGCACGAGCAGGACTGGATCCGCGCGTGCAAGTCGGGCAAGCCCGCCGGTGCCGACTTCGCCTACTCGGGCCCCTTGACCGAGATCTGCTGCCTGGGCAACGTGGCCCAGCGCGTCGACGCCCGCATCGACTGGGACGCCGAAAACATGCAGGTCACGAACCTGCCCGAGGCGAACCGCCAGGTGCGCTGGCCGTACCGCGAGGGATGGGCGTTGTGATCGAAGCCCGGCGGCTGGTGCCTCTTCATTCGCGGCGGGGGGCTTACGAAGGGCGCTGAGGCTGGGTGCCACTGGCTTTGCCGATGCTGGGGGGCAGTTGACCGTTCCACTCCAAGAGCATGGGACAACGCAAGACCTTGCGACGTTATCACGAGGTCGCCCATTTCGACGAGTTGACCTTTTCGTGCGATCGTCGAATCCCGGTGTTGACCAACCACGCGTGGCGGGAAAGACCGGCGACAGGTGTCACTGGCAGAATGGAACACGGCAACGGGCGATTTCAGTTCGGATCGCGAAGGCTGCTATTGTGGACGGCCGTGGTAGCTCTGTACCTTGGTTTCCTTACGGAGTTCGTCGGGGATGTCCTTCCGTGTGTTGTTCTCACATGCTGGCTTGTCGGCATCGGCGTTGTGCGAAGAGGCAACCGCTTGGTGGCTGCGCTATGCTCAGCGGCCGTGGGAATTCTCCTCTGGCCGTCTGTGCCGCCGCTACCACTGGACCGACTGGAAGGCGTGGCGGTTGGGCTCCTGTTCTTTGCGTGTGTCGAGGGCATTTGCCGTGCCGTGAACTGGGCCGACGAAATCATGAGGACAAAGGGTCGCGCCCGCAAAAGGTGACACGCACGAATGTCACTGTTGATCGGGTTAAGTCATTTTGCGGCATCGCGTCCGGCGTGCCTCACCGATCGGTGCAGCACTCGGCGTGACTCTTTCGACGGATGCACAATAAACACGTTTCGCCTTGAATCCACGCGCGGCAAATGGTGCCTTGCTGGGAGCGTAATAGCAGCCCTTCTTGTCGCAATCGACGTGATACGCGAGGGTGGAGATTGGCGTTGGAGCAGTGCCCGGGCACGCCGGTCGGGCCGCGACGACGGGTTGGTCCGGGTCGCCTCGTTGCGGGCGATGTCGGCCGATGGCGAGGCTTGCTCCACGGTGCGATCCCGGAGGAGGAACTGCGCGATTTGTCAGTGCGCGGACGTACCGGTTACCCGTTGGGCGGTCCCAGGTTTGTGAAGCGTCTGGAGTGAACGGTCAGTCGCAGGCTCCGTCCGAGAGAACCAGGGCGTCGATCCAAATTATTCAAGAACCAGGGCTCTTGCGGCATTCGAGTGGGCAATAAGGGTTCATCCGGAGTTCCCGTAGGTGGTTCTACAGGACGGAGTACCGGTGCCTCTTCTCTGTTGCCAATGCAGTCGCAACCCCTGACAGAGTAAGTGCTTCGGCGCAGTCGTGAACAGAGAAGAGGCACCGGTACTCCCGCGCGGGGCTCGGGACCTACGCTTCCGCGTTCCGTTGACCTGCCACGAACGACGGTTCCTGGGCTATGCCTTACACCATTTCCTTGTCCTGCCATGCCTACAGAAACCTATCGTAACCGTCGGGAAAACCGCGTTACCCACTCAAATCCCGGAATACCCAAAACCATAACCGGTTCGTGTCCCGCAATGGTCGCGGCGCGCATGGTGTGGGGCACGTTTCCAACGTGCCCACAACCCAAAGGCACGTTGGAAACGTGCCCCACGTGGGGACCGAACGCTTTTCGTGGCGGTCGGTCCCGGGGGCGACGCGCGCTGGGCGCCGTCGCGGTCGGCGCTCAGGCCTTGGGCGTCGGGGCCGGTTCGGGTTTCTTCGCGTCGGTCGAATCGCGGTCGGTGGTGCCCGCCAGCTTTGCCAGGGTTTCGGGGATCTCGATTCCGCCGATGTCCTTCATGACCTGGAGCATGGGGGGCAGGGTGCGCGACATGTTGTGTAGCCAGTTGGCCGTGCTGCTGGTGCCGTTCTGGCCGGCGCCTTCCCAGACGACGATCTTGTCGAACTTGATGTTCGAGATCGCGCGCGACGAGGCTTCGACCAGGTCGTCGAAGTGTTCGAGCATCATCATCTGGAACGCCTGCTCGGCGCCGCCGCAGGCGTCGATGATCGCCTTGAGGCCCTCGCCCTTTTTGGCGAGGATCTCATACTGGCCGCGGGCCTCGGCCTCGAGCTTGGCGAAGATCGCCGAGGCCTCGCCCTCGGCTTCGATGCGGCGCTTTTCCTTCTCGGCCTCGGCCTCGACCACGATGCGCGCCTTTTCGGCCTTGGCGGGGGCCTCGAGCTCGGCGCGGCGCTTCGCCTCGACCTGCTCGGCCTCGGCCAGGGCCGCCTTGGCCAGGGCACGGGCCTCGGACTCGAGCACGGCCGCCCGGGCCACCCGGGTGCGCGTTTCGCCCAGCTCGTAGGCTTCGGCCTCCTTGACCTTCAGGTTCGCCTTCGACGCGGCGATGGTGGCCTCGGACTCGTTCTCGCCCTCGACCGCCCGGGCGTTCGCCTCGGCCATCCGGATGCGCTTCTCGCGGTCGGCGTCGGCCACCTGGGCCTCGCGCTGGAACGACGCGGTCTGCTCGCCGACCACCTGTTCCTTGTCCATCTCGGCCACGCGGATGGCCCGATCACGCTCGGCCTCGCGCGTGCCGATCGTTTGCACCTTGCGGGCGTTGGCGACCTGGATGGCCTTTTCGCGCTCGGCCTCGGCCACGCGGATCTCGCCCATCTTCTCGTTGTCGGCGACGTCGCCGCGGGCCTTCTGGATGGCCTCCGAAGCGGCCTTCTGCCCGATCGCCTCGATGTAGCCCGACTCGTCGGTGATGTCGGTGATGTTCACGTTGATCAGGACGAGGCCGATCTTCTTGAGTTCGGGTTCGAGCGAAGACTGGATGTTTTCGAGGAACCGGTCGCGGTCGCGGTTGATCTCCTCGATCCGCATCGAGGCGATCACCTGGCGGAGCTGCCCGAAGATGATGTCTTCGGCCTGCTTCTGGGTCTCCTTGGTCGTCAGCCCCAACAGACGGATGGCCGCGTTCTGCATCAACTCGGGCGTGGTGCCGATGGCGACCGTGAACACGCTGGGCACGTTGACGCGGATGTTCTCCATCGAGAGCGCTCCCCGCAAGGGGATCTCGATCTGCATCGGCTCGAGGGTCAGCCAGCCGTAATCCTGGATGAGGGGCCAGACGAGCTGGGCGCCGCCGTGCACGCAGTTAGCCGCCTCGCCGCGGCCCGACTTGCCGTAGATCACCAGAACGCGGTTGCTCGGGCACCGCTTGTAGTACTTGACCGCCATGCTGGCGAAGATGAATAACAGCCCCAGCACGGCGAGGATAATCACGGCGATCCAGAAACCCAGGCTTCCGACTTCGATCTGGGCGAACGGAGGGGAGTCAAACATCTTCGATCCTTTCAGGTTCGAGGACGGGCTGAACCAGGACGGTGTCGGGCGTAATCACGTCGACTACCTCAACCTTAGCTCCGGTTGGGAGCGCATCGCCCTCGGTCATGGCCAAATACTCCATGGTCCGGTTCTGCAGGCTGACCTGGATCTTCCCGGCGCCGGACTCGTGTCCCGGGATTCTCAGGTACACCGTCGCGTGTCGGCCGAGGGCTCGACGGATCCGCGCGGTTCCCTCGGCCCTCAACTGGTGAAGGCCGCGGATCATCCAGAAGACGGCGTACATCGCGGCGACCCCGGCCCCGACCGCCACCACCAGAACGGTGGTGGTCGAAGCGCCGGCCGATTGCGCGGCCAGCCCCGCCAGGCCGAAGAACGTCAAGGCGGCGACGACCGATCGGAACGACAGCACCCGGAAAAAATGGGTTGTGCTGGTGTGGTCGCCCGCGTGATCGGCATGGTCGGCATGATCGGCGGCGCCGTCGGCATCGAAGTCGGCGTCGGCATCGAAGTCCGCGTCGGTGCCCACGTCGCCGTAGGAATCGCCGCCTGCGCCGCCGTCGAAGTCGGTGCCCACGTCGCCCGAAAGGTCGGTGTCGCCCGCCAACCCGATGACGGTCATCACGACCTGGAAGAAGAGAATCGTACCGCCCACGGCGGCACAAATCGCCAGAACACCCGTCATGACTGGTCCTCCCTACGAAGGATTCTCCCCGCGACCGAGGAGGCTTTCGAGAGTCTATTCGCCGCCCGGCGGAAAATGTTGGAGTTCGGTGGGGGCCCGGCGCCCGGAGGAGCGGCAGCAGAGCAGGATGGCGGCGACGACCTGGCGTTGTTGAACGCGCCGAGGGACCCCTCCAATGTTACCTCTCGGCCAACGCGATGCAAATCCCCGCGAAAGGTGATCCGCGGCAGGAGGGCTCTTTTTGCGGCCCCGCCTTTCGGGGCGGTTCCGTCCGACTCAACGGGAGCCGGTCAACTCCGCGAACAGGTTTCGAAGCGTTTCCTCGTCGGTCTTCCGCGGGTTGAGCGTGACGGCCGCGGGCGTGCTCTCCAACGCGTTGCGGACCAGCCGGTCGATGAGGTCGGGGGGGGCGTCGTCGGGCACCGCCACCCGATCGGGGAGGCCCACCCCGCGGAGCAACTCGGCGATCCGCTCCACGAATCGTTCCGCCCGTTGCCGGGGCGACTCGCCCGAAATACCGCAACAACGAGCCAGATCGGCGTATTGCTCGACGCACGGCTCGGCGTTGAAGCGGAGGATCAGCGGCGTGGCCACGGCCACGCCGACGCCATGGGGCAGGTCGAGCAGCCCGCCCAACGCCTGGGCGATGGCGTGCGCCAGGACGACCCCGGCCGCGTCGAAGGCCGCTCCGGCCAGCGTGGCCGCCAGGGCGAGCGGTTCCCGGGGGGCGGGGTCGTCGGGATTCGCGACCGCCCGGCCAAGGTGGGCGACGATCCATGCCACGGCCCGGCCGGCCAGGGTCGACGCGATCGGGTTGGCCCGCCGGCTCAGGCACGACTCGATCGCGTGCCCCAAAGCGTCGGCGCCGCAGGCGGCGGTCAAGGTGGGCGCACTGCCCACGCTCAAGTCGGGATCGACCAGCGCCACGGCCGGCCGGATCGCCGCTGCGTGGATCGAGACCTTCAACGCCATGCCGGGAATCGACGAAACGCCGTGCTGGGTGAAAACGGCTATCTCGGTCACCTCGCTTCCCGTACCTGCCGTCGTCGGCACGGCCACCAGTGGCACGGCCTCCGTGACGGGGCGGGCCCGCCGATTCGCTGCCGCGTAATCCCATGGGGCGCCGCCCAGCCTCGCCAGCGCGGCGATCCCCTTGGCCGCGTCGATCACGCTGCCACCACCGACGGCCACCACCAGGTCGCAGCCGGCGGCGCGAAGCCTCTCGGCTCCTCGGACAGCCAGTGCGGCCTCGGGATCGGGTGCGACCTCGAAGAACTCGGCGACGGTCAAGCCCGACTTCGCGAGCGACCGGCGAGCCCGATCGTAGTGCGGTTCGAGCGTGGCCGCGTCGCGGTATCCGACCAGGAACGCCGACTGCCCCAACTCGCGGGCGACGTCGCCGAGCCGTCGCAGGCCGCCGCGACCGAACCGGACGCGGGTGGGCAATTGGAACTCCCAGTTGCGCGACATGGCCGTCCTCCGCGCGTCGTTGGGGCTTCGCCTTTGCACCGCCTCACGGCTGGTGCGAGCGGGCGTAATCGCGGAGCGCCCGCAGGTTTTCGGGTGGCGTATCGCGGGGGACCTCGCATCCGGCGCCCACGATGTAGCGGCTGCCCGACTGGCGGTGGCACTCGGCGATGGCCGCGGTAATCGCGTCGGGCGTGCCGTTGCGAAGCACCTTGACCGGATCGATGTTGCCGGCCAACACCTGGTCGGGGCCCATGGCCTGGCGCGCCTTTTCCATGGGGACCATGAAGTCGACGTCGACGAAGTCGCAGCCCAGGCGGCCGATGGGCTCGAGGATGCGGCCGATGTTGCCGCAGATGTGCAGCCGGATGCGCGTGCCCATCGCGTGCAGCTTGTCGAACAGCCGCTTCTCGTAGGGCCAGACGAATTCCTCGTAGATCTGCGGCCCGACCAGCGACGCGGCCGCGTCGCCCACCCCGATCAGGTCGACCCCCGCTTCGATCTGGGCATGGGCGAACTCGATCGCCATTTCGAGATTGAACTCGAACAGGTCGCGAACGAACTGGGGATCGTCGTAGAAATCGAGCATCAGCCGGTTGATGCCCCGCAGGTCGGCCGCCTCGGCGCAGGGACCTTCGATCCAGCCCTCGATGAGGTACTCGCCGCCGACCTTCTCGCGGAACAAGGCGGCCGCCTTGACCCGATCGTGCATGCGCCCGCCGCCCAACGGGTCGGGCACCTCGAGCCCGACGAGCCGCTTCTTGTCGGCCAAGAGGGCGTTGATCTCGTCGACGGCGGGGGGCTGATCGTCGAAGAACTGGATGGCCGCCCCGCAGTCGGCCGCCTCGCGCGTGGGGTCGGAGATGCACGAGACGTAGTCGAAGTCGTGCTTCTGGGCCGTGCGGATCTGGCCCTCGACCAGCGTGCGGTAGTCGGAGGCGTACTCGCCGTACTTCACGCCGATCTCGTCGGCGGCGAACATCATCGTGATCGGCATCTGGGGCAGGCAGTCGACTTCGCGGCCCTCGAGCAGGGCCACCACGCGCTGGTATCCGTTCATCGTTTCCCGACTCCCCAAGCAGCCAGCGTCCCACGCCGCGACGGCTTGAACCGTAGCGTTCCCATGACTCGCGGGCATTGTAATTCCGCCGGCGCGGAGGGTCAAACGGCCCGCCCAATCGACCCGCGCACTCCGAACAGGAGCACGTGCCGGCGCCCCCCGCATCGGGTGGTCGTCCGACCAAATCGCCCCGGCACGTTATATCCGGGGCGGCTTCCGAGCCCTATCTTTGTGTAGGTAGCGGGTCGGACGAGGATCCTTGCAGGGGGAGACACCGCGGTGGGAGAGGTCTTTCTGGCCCTGGCGGTCGTGCTCACGATCATCGCGGTGATCGGTCACTTGATCTGGGTGACCGTGGCGTGGCTGATCCGTGCCCTGGTCGGTTCGAGCCGCCCCCGCCCGGAAGACGAACGGCGGCAGTGCCCGTTCTGCGACCGGCCGACGCCGCGCCGATTCGAGCGCTGCGACTGGTGCGGGCGCATGCTCCGCGGCGCTCTGGCCGAGGAACTGGCCGATGTGGCGGCGACGGTGCGGCAGATCGCGCGACTGAAGCGGGCCGAGGTCATCAAGCCGTCCGAGGCCGACGATCTGGCCTCCCGGCTGCGAGACTATCGCGGCCGCCTCGTGGCGCCTCCTGCGCCGGCGCCGCAACCGGGGCAAACGCCGAGGCCGGTCGAGGCTCCTTGCGAGCCGATCCTGCTCGAGCCGGCCGCGCCGGCCAAACCGGCGGCGCCGCAGCCGGGCCGGGTTCCGTCGCAAGCGCCCGCGGCTTCGGGCGAAGCGCCAACCGCCCCTGCGAAACCGAGACCGGCGGCGGTTGCTCCGGTCGTGTCGAAAGAAGAGGTGCTATCGGCCTTGAGGGCGCAGGTCCCCGCGGCGCCGGGGCCTCGCAAGCCCGCGCCTCCCAAGCCCGCGCCTCCCAAGCCGCCGCGCAAGAGCTGGTTCGAGCTTCTCACGGCGTTTCTCGAAGAGCGAAACATCCCGCTGGCCGAGCTGTTCCTGCTGGCGGCCGGGCTGTTGATCGTGGGCGGGTCGGTGGCCCTGGTGGTCGGTTTCTGGGAGACGCTCGAGCGGATTCCCCTGTTCCAGTTCGCCGTCTTCGTCGCGGCCACGTCGGCGTTTTTCGGCGCGGGGCTCTACGCCTTCCACCGCTGGAAGATCGAATCGACGGGCCGGGCGCTTCTGGCGTTTGCCACGCTGCTGGTGCCGCTGAACTTCCTGGCCATGGCCAGCCTGCCCCACTGGACGCTGCTGAACCTGGCCTGGGAGGCGGCCGCCGCGGCGATCTTCGTCGGCCTGGTCGGGCTGGCGGCCAAGGTCCTGGTGGTCGAGGGGCGATGGCACCAGGTCGCCGCCGTGGTCGGCTGCTCGTGCCTCGTGCCGCTGGCGGCCCGGGTGCCCATGGACGGCGAGCACGCCGCGGCCTTCATCGGCCTGGGCCTGTTGCCCGTCGCCGTATTCGGCGGGGCCGTGGGGGCGTTCCTCTATCCATGGCGCAGACGTAGCGAGATCGACGCGGCGGGCGCCCTGTCGTTGCTGGCGCTTCTGGGGATGGCCGTTTTCGCCCTGGCGGTCGCGCTTTACCCGCTCGTCGGCCGGGAAGTCAAGGCGGCCGGCGTGGGCGTGACCCTCGACCGCGCTTCGGTGGTCTTCGCCCTGGCCGCGGCCCCGATCCTGGCGGTCGGATTGGGCTTGGTGCGAGGCACCGCCCACGATCCGGCCCTCGGCGCCTACCGGACGGCCGGCACCATGGTAGCGCTGGCTGCCGCGGTCGTGATGCTGGCCGCGTTGGGCATGGCCTGGCCGCAACCGCCGACCGTGATCGCCGTGGGAACCCTCAGTGCCGCGATTCTCGCCGCGGCGGCCTTTCGGTACGGGTTCCCCGTCCTCCACGCCGGGGCGATTGCGAGCATCACGCTGGTTTATCTGACGGCCTACCACGTGACCGCCGGCAGCCTGGCCTGGGTGCCGACCGGCGATCCCACCCGGCAGATGCTCGAGCTTGCCGTCACCGCGCAAAGCGGGTTGGCGCTGGTGTGGCTGGTGACGCTGCTGGGGGCGGCGGCCGGGTGGCTCGCCCGGCGCGAACGCGGCGAGCACGCCGAGCAGTACGCGGGCGGGGCCGCGGTGCTCGCGCTTCTGAGCGTCGCCGCAGTCACGGTGCACGCAATCGTCAGCCAAGGGGCGCAATCGCCCCTGGCCGCGGCCGTGTACGCCATCTACGGCGCGGGGGGATTGGCGCTGAACGTCCGTCTGCGCAAGCGGCTCGTCAGCTACGTCGGCCTCGTGCTGCTGGTCGGCGCGTCGTCGTGGACCCTCTGGTGGGGACTGCGCGAGTCGACCCTGACCTGGAGCGCGTCGCTGTACGTCACGTACGCTTCGACGTGGGCGGCCATCGCGGCCGGCGAGGCGCTGGCGATGGCCCTGGTCGCCTGGCTGCTGCACCGCCGCGGCGACCATGAGCCGGGCGCCTCGTGGAAGGCCCCGCGCGGGCACTCCGATCGCAACGCGCGGATCGAGGTCTTTCGCGAGCCGCTGCTTCGAGTGGCCGAATGGCTCGCGCCGCTGGGGCTGGCCGTCGCAGCGCTGGCGGCCTGGCGCGATCTGGGCTTGAGCCATCAAAACCCCATCCCGGTCGTGACGATCGTCTATGGCGCGGCGTTCTACCTGCTTCTGGCATGGGGATACCGATCGGCCGAGCGGACCTGGGTCGGCTCGCTCGTGGTGCTCGCGGGGCTGATCCACACGCTCGTCTGGAACTACCGCGGCGCGCTGGGGCTCGATCTGCCGCTGCTCGACGCCTTTTTGGCGCACGCCACCCTGGCCGTGCTGGCCGGCGCGATGCTCGAAGTGTGGCTGGGGCGCGCCGGCGCAAGCACCTGGTCGGGCGACGTGCGGCGGGTGTTCATCGAGCCGCTGGGGCAAACCGCCCTGATGTCGTCGGTCTTCGCCATTCCCGTGCTGGCCTTCGTCGCGTGGCAGCAGGCGATCCTTTCGCTGGCGGCGTGCCTGTTCTGGCTCGCGGCGATCTGGCTCGTCATCGCCTGGACCAACCGCTGGACGGCGATGATGGCCGCGGCCCAGGGCATGCTCACCCTGGCCGTGGTGGCGGCGACGACCGCGTGGCTCGCACGGCATCCCTGGGGCTCGGCAACCGTGCCCGAGTACACCGATCCGCGGAGCCTCCAGGTGTACGGCATCGGCCTGGGGCTTCTCACCTTGGCCTGGATCGTCGCGCGAATCGCCCTGCGCCCCAGCGCGACCGCGCGGCTGTTGCTCGATCCGCCCTGGCCCGCCGTGGATCGGCTGGTCGGATACGCGGTCGTTGTGGGGCAACTGGTCGTCGTGGCCTGGTATCTCGGCGCCGGATGCCGGCAGGAACTGGTCGGTTGGCCCCAGGCGGCTGTTACGCGGGAAGCGTTCGGGGCGCCCGCGTGGATCCTGGTCGGAGTGCTGGCGGCCGGGCTGCTCGTCGCCCTTTGGCACCGCTGGAAGGAGCCCGAACTGGCGAGTCTCTGCGCCCTGGCGGCGACCGTCCCATGCCTGGGGGCCGGCCTGTTCGGTGCCACGCAAGCGGCGGCTTCGGGGCTTCGCTGGGGCTCGGCCTTCGTCTGGATCGTCGGTTCGCTGGCCGTCTGGCAGCGTGGCGGGCTCGATCGGCTCGTCCGGCGGATCGGGGCGCGCATCGAAGTCGGTCGCGAGGGGCCGCGCACGGCCAGGGCCGTGTTGCTCATCACGACGGTCGCGCCCGTGCTGGCCCTGACGGCTTGGGCCGCTCTGGCGCAGTTGGGCGGCATCCGACCGGGCGGTCCCGCGGCGGGCAGCTTGTTCGCCGAAATGGGGCCCGAGCTTTCGTACCTCGTGCCGTTGGTGCTCGTCGGGGGCGGATTGGTCGGATTCGCCCTGCGCGAGGCCTCGGCCGGATACGCCTTCGCGGCGGGCCTGGTCGCCAAGATGGCCGTCACGCTGGGGTATCTGTTGGTGGTGACCACGGCGGGCCGATCGATCGGCGTTCACGAGGTCGTGATGGTCCTCCAGCTTCTCACGATCGCGGCGGCAGCCTGGGCCGTGGCCTGGCTGATCGGTCGGCGCTGGGTCGACGTGTGGCGCGAGGGTCCGCGCCCGAGTTCGGCCCGGCTGCTCATGGGCCTGCAATTCGCCATGGGCGTGGCGGGCAACGCCCTCTTGTGGGTGCCGGCCATGCTGTCGCTGGCCTTCCTTCCCGCCGATTGGCAGCGCTGGCCGATCGAGGCGGGCACCTGGGTGGGATGGCTCGCGCTGGCCTCGGTCGCCGGGGCGGCCGCTTATCGGCAGATCGGACTCGGCCGGTCGCTCCGCCCGAGCCTGGTCGGATTGACGGGCCTGGTGGCCCTGGGGCTTGTGGCCTGCACGATCCGCCTCATGGCCGAAGCGGGGCCGTTGTGGACAGGGATGCCGATCGCGCCCGAGTGGGGCTACCGCAGCTTGATGCTTGCCTGGGCCATGTACAGCCTGGCCATTGTGTCGGCGACCTGGTGGGCGGCGTCGCTGCGCACACTTCCCGGCGCCAAGGGCCCGCCCCAGGCCCTGATCCGGACCGCGTCGGTCTGGGTGACGGTCGCCGGCGCGCTGGCCGTTCTGTTGGGGATCAAGGTCGCCCTGGTCCATGCCGAGGCTGATGACCTGCTTTGGGCGGCCTTGTCGATTGCCCTGGCAAGCGGGGCGGGCGCGGCCATGTCGGTCTGGCGGCGGCGGGAGGGCTGGGCTTTTGCCGCGGCCCCCGGGGTGAATCTCGCGGCCTCGCTCGTGGTCTGGTACTGGCGCTACGAGTATGCCTTCGACGATTGGTGGGTGCTGCTGTTGCAGGCGAACGTGATCGCCACGTCGGCGATCGCCCTGGTGTGGCTGGGCGCGCGCCGGCGGCTCTATGCGCTTCGGGAGCTTTCGATCCGCGATTGCCCGCTGCTCGGCGTGCAAACGGCTTTGGGAGCGCTTGGCAGCGCCCTTCTTTTGATTCCACCCGTCGTGAGGCTCGTGCACGTTCCCGCGATGCTGCCCGATTGGGCCGTCCAGGTGGGGCAGGCTCAGGGTTGGATCGCCGTGGTGCTGACTGCCGCGGCAGCCGCCTGGTATCTGCGCCAGGTGGCTCCCGGCGAGCTGTTCCACGTCGTCGGCTGCCTCGGAGTGGGGCTCGGCGTGCTGCTGGCGTGCACCGCGCCGACGTGGACTCTCGACGGCCTGCCCGACACGTGGCTCGAATACCACGTGCTGATGACCTCGTGGGCCGTGGTCGGGCTGGTCGCGCTGGCGCTGGGCATATTGGGGCGGAATCTCCGGATAGCCGGGCAACTCGATCCCGAGCGGGCGGACGACCGGGCCGGGCACGTGTTGCCCGCCGGGCTCGTCGAAGGCTGGGTCATGGTAATCGCCGCGGTCACGGTGGCCGTGGCCGTTCTGCACTGCGTGCACGATCCCTGGAGCCCCTGGTGGTCGGCCGGGGCCGTGCTGGCGGCCGGCGCGATGGCCGGGACCCTGGCCGTGTGGCGCGAGCGGCCTGGGTACGTTTACCTCTCGGGCCTGTCGGCGAACGTGGCCGGCACCGTGGTGTGGATCGCCTGGGGGCCGTCGACGCCGGCCGGGTTCATCCACACGAACGCTTTGTGCCTGGGCGCCGCGTCGTGCGCGTGGTCGCTCGTCGGGGCGCTCGCCCGGCGGGGCGTGCCCGTGCTGACCGCGGGCGATCGGCGGTGGCCCTTCCCGTCGCTGGCCGCCGGGGCCGCATTGATGCTGCTGAGCATCGTCGCGGTGGTGTCCGTGGTCCAGAACCTGTACGGGACGGCGCACGCGGCGCCCGACCGCCTGGCGTGGCTCGCGCTGGCCCTGGGCGCCGCGGCCGCGACCGCCGGCTGTTGGGACCGCTCGGTGCGACTGCCGCTGCAGGGCCTGTACGGTGCCGGCCTGATCGCGCTGGCCATGGCGCTCGACGTGCCGGGACTGTTGCCTCGGGCGTATTGCCACGCGGCCGCGCCGCTACTGGGCGCGTTCGTGCTGGTGGCCGCCGTGTCGGCCCGGGTGCTTGCGCGAACGGCGCCGGTCTGGCAGGCCTTGCAAGTCCCCCTGGACAAGGATCGCTGGAGCACGGCCTGGTTCTTCCAGGCCCAGGCGGTCGTCGGCGGCGTGGCCGGGTTGCTCGGCGCGTGGATCGCCCTGGACTTCGCATTCGACGCGATCGCCCCCTGGATCGCATGGCCGGGCTCGGCGCGATGGGCCGGCCCGCTCGCCTCAGCCCTGCTCGCCTCGGCCGCGGTCTTGATGGCGTCGGACGCATCGCCGCGATGGCGCGCCGCGTGGCAGCACGCGACGATCGGGCTGGCGACGCTCTTGCTGACCCAACTGGGATGGGTCCTGCTCGACCCGGCCTGGTTTGCCGAGACCGGGGCGTCGGCCTGGCTGCATCGCAGCGTCGCGTTCATGGTGGCGGCCGTGGCCGTGACCTGGATCGCCGGGTTCGCCGTCGCGCCATGCACTCGCTCCGAGACCGGCTGGCCCGCCGCGGCGAAAGGATCGGTGCCCGTGCTTGGCGGCCTGGCCTTGGCCACGCTTGCGGCAATCCTGGCCCAAGAGGTTCTGCTCTACGAGGCTCCGGATGGGACCCTCATGGCACTGTGGGCCGTGGTGATCGTGGGGGCCGCCCTGGCGGGCCTGATCGCGGCGGGCCTGGCCTTTGCCGTGGTGCCCCGTTGGGACCCCCTGGGCATGTCCGACCGGGGACGCACCGCCTACGTCTATGCGGCCGAGGCCCTGGGCGGGCTGATCGCCATGCATCTTCGGCTCACCCTGCCGTGGCTATTCCGGCTGGGGTTCTTCGAACGGTATTGGATGCTCCTCGTCATGGCGGTCGCCTTTCTCGGGGCGGGATTGAGCGAGTTGTTCCGCCGCCGACGCATGCCCGTGCTCAGCGAACCCCTCGAGCGCACGGCCGTGCTGCTGCCGTTGGCCCCGGCGATCGGCTTCTTCCTCCCGGCCGAGACGGTCGAGCCCTTCGGACTGGCGGGCCACAGCCCGGCAGTCTGGTTCCTCACGGGGCTGTTCTACGGCATCCTGGCCAAGACGCGGCGGTCGCCGCTGTTCGGCGGGCTGTCGCTGCTGGCGGCCAACGTGGGGCTTTGGGTCGTGTGGCATCAGTTGGGATGGGGCTTCGCCGACCATCCGCAGCTCTGGCTCATCCCCGTCGCCCTGGTCGCGCTCGTGGCCGAGTACCTCAACCGCGACCGGCTCAGTGAGGCCTGGAGCACGGGGCTCCGCTACATGGCCTTGAGCACGATTTACGTGTCGTCGACCGTCGAGTTCCTGTTTCTCAACAAGGTGGGCGAGTCGCTCGTGCTGCCGCTGGTGTTGATTGCGCTTTCGATCCTGGGCGTGACGGCGGGCATCGCCCTGCGCATCCGCTCGTACGTGTACCTGGGAATCACGTTCCTGCTCGTGGTCATCGTCACGATGATCAAGCACGCCGCGATCGACCGGCACCAGACGTGGGTGTTTTACCTCTTTTGCCTGGCCCTGGGGCTGGGCATGCTCGCCGTGTACGGCATCCACGAGAAGTATCGCGACCGCGTCGCCGGGGTGATCGGCGACTTTCGCCGATGGGAGCGGTAAGGCCCCGGCGCGTCGCCGATCGCCTTTCGCCTCGCGTTCTCAGAAGATCACGACGGCCCACTTGCCCAGCTTGAGCGTCTCGCCGGCCTTCAGCGCCTTCTGGTACGTCGTGCAGACGTTGCCCGGGGCGTTGCTCTCGCTGAACAACAGGAACTCGGGGACCTTCGCCTTGGAGAACCCCTGCTCGACGAGTTTCTCGGCGAGGCTGTCGCGGTTGCGGCCGGTCGTGGGGGTGACCACGAACACCGGGCCCGCCTCGCGGCACGTCACCTCCACGGCGTCGATGCTGGACTGAACGTAGCGTTTGCCGGCCAGCGCTTCGGGAAGGGAGTGCAGCTTGTACGGCCGGTTCGAGAAGAGCACCGCGCCGAGCTTGAGCGGTTCGACGCGGCCGTCGGCGGGCTCGAGGAGGGCGGCGGCTCCCGCCAGGAGCGGCTCGCCGTCTTCGTTCGAGCGGAACTCGATCTTCGGCGGGGTCGATCGCGCCGATTGCCGGGGATTCACGCCGTCGGCCTTGTTCACGACGACGCGCAGCCGGGCCCGGTCGCTCACGCACTTTTCGGCCAGGATGTCGGCCTCGGTGAACACGGCCATGTAGATGTACTTCTCGCCGTGGCGATCGAAGTCGTAGATGATGGACACGGCGCCGTCTTCGGCCTGCACCCCGTCGGGGTACGACACGCCGCTGCGTTCGTCGAGCAGAAGCCCGCCCTGCCACGTCTTGCCGTCGTCGTCCGAAAGGTAGGCCATGAGATGGGAACGGCCGGTTCGCTCGTCGAGCGGCCCGTGCTTGACCAGCAGCAGCTTGCCCGAAGCGAGCCGCCGGAGGAAGAATCGCGTCGTCGGGTGCTCGACGTTCCAGGGCTCGACCGGGGTCCAGGTGCGGCCCCCGTCGTTCGACGTGCTCTCGCCGATGCCGTACCGGGTGCGCACGAGTTGCCAGACCGTGCCGTCGTTGCGCTCGACGAGCATGGGCTCATCGCAATTCCGGTCCTTCGGATCGGGCACGTTCGCCGTTCCGCGCAGTTCCCAGGTCGCGCCCTGGTCGGTCGAGGCGACCACGCGGCAGCTCCCGTCGCGGCGCCAGATCGCGGTGGGCAGCAGCCAGGTGCCGTCGGAGAGCACGGTCGGCTTGTTCATCATCACGCCGTCGTGGATGAACCTCGGCCGCGACCACGTGGGGTTTTCTTCCTCCGGATTCTTTGTGGTGATGGCGAACACGTGCGGATCGCCGCCCCCGCCTCGGGTCGCCTGGCACCAAAACAGCCAGAGCGTGCCGTTGGGATCGATCCACGGGCAGGGATCGAAGGCGCGGACCGGGCCGGGGCCGTCGGGGTCGATCACGAGCTTCAGGTCGGACCAGGTCTTTCCGTCGTCGCCGCTGGTCACGAGCATGATGTAATTGTGCCGATCTTCCGTCACGCCGCCGCCGTACCAGGTCGCCCAGAGCCGTCCGTTGGCGGCGCGTTCCAGTCCTGGGATTCCCTGGAACATGCGCACGGCGTCGCCGTACTCGGGTCCCGGCGCGAAGTCGACGGGCGGCACCGCCCTGGCGGGCGAGGCGGGTTCGTCCTCGGCCCGTGCGGCGTGGGCGGCAACGATCCAGCAGGTCAGCAGGCAAACCGTTCGAATCGGCGCGGCAAGACATCTCATGGTGGGCTCCTCGTTCAGGTCAGGTCTTCGATCAAGTGGTCCAGGGCCGCGGCGAGCGTCGACTGGGCTTGCCGGCCGGGCGTCTGGCTGGCGAGCTTCTGGTCGAACGCCGCCACCGCCTCGCGAAGGCTGGCGCGGATGTGGCGTCGCATGGCGAGTCGCGCGGCGCGGGCATCGCGGCGCTGGACGGCCCGCGCGATCCGCGCGTGGGCCAGCCATACCCAGGCGACGTGGTGCAGGTCGCGGCGGTGGCTGCGGTAGCCGAACACCCGATCGCGGATCTGGGCCTCGGCGAAAATCTGCAGCGCCATGCGGTTTCCCGCCGCGCGAAGCAGCAGCAGATGAAAGCTCAAGTCGGCGGTGAGAAACTGCCTCAGGCGATCCTCGGCGAGGAATGGCTCGCCGGCGTCGCGCATGGCGGTCACCGCCGCGCGCATCTGGTCGCACAGCCGCCTCAGCTCGACCCGCTCGGCCGGCGCCATTCGCCGCACGGCCTTGCTCACGGCCAGACACTCCAACGATTCCCGGATTTCATACGCCTCGATCAACTGCTGGCGGTCGGGCTGGGCCACGAAGGTCCCGCTGCTGGGCACCTGGTAGAGGATGCCCTGGCTCTGCAACTGCCGGATCGCCTCGCGCACCGGAGTGCGGCTGATTCCCAACTCCTTGGCAATGGCTGCCTCGGAGATCCGCTTCGCGGCCGGGAACTCGCCGCGAAGCAGCTTCTGCCGGATGTGATCGTAGGCCGACTGGCTCAGCGGGGAGGTCGTCCGGCCGGTCTCTCCGTTCTTCCCTTGTCGGCGTGTCGTTGTGCCCACGGCGTATCGCCCTCCTGCGTAGCGTTCACGAAGGAATCTCATATCCCTTGCGCTGCGGTCGTCCCAGCAAGGCGTTTGCCTCGTCGTCGCCGAGGAATACTTCCTCGTCGGGATTCCAGCGGAGCTTGCGCCCCAATCGCTGGGCGATGTTGGCCAGGTGGCACACGTTCGCCGCGCAGTTCTGGCTGACCACGTCCGACAGGGGCGTCCGGCGCTCCCGCACGCAGTCGAAGAAGTTGCCCACGTGGTTGTCGAGTTGGCCGGGCTTGCCGGTCCGTAGAGGGCGATCGAGGTTGTCCCAGTCGTAGAGCCGGTATTCCTCGCGAGGAATCGGCGCGTCGGCGAGCAGGTCGAACGGCTCACCGTCGATCTCGCCCTTGCTGCCGTGAAGCCAGCCCAATTCGCCCTCGAAGCGGACGCCGCCCGGCAGGGCGTCGCCGCTGATCAGCTCGACGCCGTTGGCGTACCGCATGCGGACCTCGAACGAGGTGGCCACGTTATAGCCGTTGGGTACGTCCGGGAACGTCGCCGTGCCCTCGATCTCGATCGGCCCGGAATGCTGCATCCCCATACCCCACTGGGCGAGGTCAAGCTGATGGGCGCCGATGTCGGCCATCTTGCCGCCGGCATACTCGTACCACCAGCGGAAGGTGAAGTGACTGCGCTCTTTGGTATAGGGCACCCAGGAAGCCTGCCCCAGCCACATGTCCCAGTTGAGATGTGGCGGTGGGTCTTCGACGGCGAACGGCCCGCCCGTCGGGTTCCTGCCCACGCCCACCACCACCCGCCGCAGCTTGCCGAGCCGCCCGGCGGCCACGGTCTCACAGGCCAGGCGATGGACGTGATCGCTGCGGAGCCGAGTCCCGACCTGCACGACCCTTCCCGTCTCACGAACCACGGGCAGCAGGCGTTTTCCTTCGTCGACGGTCAAAGTCAACGGCTTCTCGGCGTAGACGTCCTTGCCGGCTCGACAGGCGTCGATGTACATCGTCGTGTGCCAGTGGTCGGGCGTGCCGACGAACACCACGTCGACGTCCTTGCGCTCCAGCAACCTGCGATAATCCTCGTAGAGCGTGGCCTTGCCGCCGAAGTGCTCGACGGCCTTCTCGCCGACGTCGCGGTCCACGTCGCAAATCGCCACCACGTCGCCATAGGGCAGGGCGTGGTCGGTGTTGACCGTGCCCTGGTAGCGCATGCCGATGGTGCCGATGCCCAGGCGGTCGTTCTTCGACTTGGGAACGGTCTGCGCGGCGCCGGTGGTGAATAGGTACGGGACCATCGCTCCACCGGCGGCGGCTCGCAGCAGTTGGCGACGGCTCAGTTGGGACGAATTCATGGTGTGGCTCTTCGAAAAAAGGACGTCGACCGTCCCGGCATGGTGCAAGACTTTCCCTCAAGCCAGGCCGGGCACTTGGCAACCGGATACTCGCGGTTCGTGAACAGCAGGGCTCCCGGCTGGAAGGTGTCTGTCGGGCTCGCCCTCGCCGCGGTACTCGATCGACGCTCCTTCGCCCTCCAGCGGCGTTTGCCTCGGGTCGGCCGCGTCAACCGCTGCCGTGCCGAGCAACCCCGCGAACGCCACACATGCGATCGAGACCATCGCCCTCATGAGCCCGTCCTTTGCGTCGATTGTTTATAACACAGGGAGGCAGCGCCCGCGACCCGCGGGTCGCGCCGCTTCTTGCAGGGGGGGGAGGGAGGTGCGGGCCACGGCCTCGGGGGGGGGGCAGGC
>Ga0334901_1001377_pt1 | contig 26008 bp, 19 predicted proteins | sample GraSluR3_MG_3_FD_207216 | JGI IMG/M metagenome (GOLD analysis project Ga0334901, IMG submission 207216) | Sludge microbial communities from methane-producing bioreactor in Wageningen University, Netherlands - Granular Sludge_15_08-R3 | ecosystem: Engineered > Bioreactor > Anaerobic >... | reverse complement strand
AGCTCGGAGAACCGGATGCTTCGGGTAGACGACGTCCTGTACCCACCGAAGAAACGGTCACACTTCAGGCAGATGCCCTGATAACCGCAATCGGAGAGAAGGTTGATAAGGAGAAGCTGTCATGGTTCGGGGTTCCGTTGAATGAAAAAGGATGGCCAATAACCAGTAATAAGACCCTTGAAACTCCTGTCTCTGGAGTCTATGTACTCGGAGATGCACAAAGCGGACCTTCCACAGTTGTTCGATGTATAGCGTCTGCCCGGAAAGCTGTTGAAGCTGCAATAGACACGGTACTAGGTTCTGAAGGAGAGCAGGAGCATACGCATCATCATGACCATGATTGTTCGTGCGGACACGACCACGATGATGCAGATTGCTGTTGTAACGATGATGATGAAGATGAAGAGGAATACAGTAACGAGGAACTGGAAGAGATAGAGCGGGAGGAAGATGCATTCTTTAGTGAGATTCGTGCGAAGAAAGGTATCTATAAAAAATCAATTTCACCAATAGACTCTGTGAAAAAATTTGCAGAACGTGAAGCTGCCCGTTGTCTTGAATGTTCTTATATCTGCAATAAATGTGTGGAAGTCTGTCCCAACAGGGCGAATGCAGCCATAGATATGCGCCATCGAAATGATCTTTTTGAACATCCGTATCAGATTGTACACCTTGATGCATTCTGCAATGAGTGTGGAAACTGTGCAACATTCTGTCCTTGGGAGGGAGCTCCATACCTCGATAAGCTTACTGTTTTCAGCCGATTAGACGATTTTGATAATTCGGAAAATTCTGGATTCTTAGTAGACCAGGGAGTAGTAGTCGTACGTATAGATGGGGATACAACTCATCACTCCATACAATCAGATGGTACGCTCGATGGACATCTTCCCGAAGAGGTTTCAAGTATTATTGAAGAAATTATTGTGAATCATGCCTACCTGTTAGGGTCTGTTGGCGAGTAAGGAGGTTATTGAATGGCAACAACAGTTTTTACCAACGCACGAGTTGTGCAGACCAGTGTACCATTTCAAGTACAGGAACACGTAGATGTTGTGGTTAAGGATGATGCCATAGTAGCTGTAGGAAAAAATGCTGGATCTACCTACCATGGTGCGAAAGTATTCGATGCCACGGGTAAGACGATTATTCCCGGCATGGTTTGTTCACACCACCACTACTACTCAGGACTCTCTCGGGGCATGCTCGTACAGGCTGGTCCTCAAGAGGACTTCATCCAAGTATTAAAAGAATGGTGGTGGAGACTTGATCGTGCCCTCGATGAGGACGCTTTATACTATTCCAGTCTGATTTGCTCAATAGATGCTATTGCTGCTGGAACTACCACATGTATTGATCATCACGCAAGTCCCTCGTTTATTTCAGGATCTCTCGATACCATTGCACGAGGCATGCAGGAAGTGGGAATTCGTGGTGCAACCTGCTATGAGGTAACCGATCGTAACGGCGGTATGGATGAAGTTCTTGCCGGTGTTGAAGAAAATATCGCGTTTGCTCAGAGTGTGGATGCACTGCGAAAGGGGGGCAGGAAACCCCTTGTGGAGGCAATGATTGGCGGTCATGCACCGTTCACCATTCCCAACGAAGGCTTGGAGCTTATGAAGGAAGCCTGTGAAAAAACGGGAAGGGGGATTCATCTTCACGTAGCTGAGGACAAGTATGACCAAGTTCATTCGCATCATATGTATCATAAAGACATTATGCAGCGACTCGACGATTTTGGATTACTCTCAGACAACACACTGCTTGTGCATGGATTATGGTTACATGATCGTGAAATTGAACTGCTTAATGAACGAAAAAGTTTTCTAGCACATAACCCACGCAGCAATATGAATAACCACGTGGGGTATTGTGAACGACTAAGGAATGTAGACAAATTGGTTCTCGGTACTGATGGTTGCGGAGGAAATATGTTTGAGGAGATCAAACTTGCATTCTTCAAGCATAAAGATGCCGGTGGTCCGTGGTGGCCAGCCGATTTCACCCAGGTGCTGGCTCGTGGGAATACTATCCTTGAGCGGTATTTTGGTGAGCAATTTGGAAGAGTTGAACCAGGGTACAAAGCAGACTTGACGATACTTGATTACGCGAATCCTACACCACTCGTTGATGATAATGCGGCAACACATATTGTGTGGGGTATGAGCAGTAATTGCGTCGATTCAGTTATGGTCGAAGGAAACATGATAATGGAACATCGGGCCTTTGGATTTGATGTACAGGAGATATACGCAAAAGCTGCAGAAGCAGCACAGAGAGTCTGGAAACGGGTTGATACGATCGCTCCGTAATCACTGAGCACGACGTAACAAAATTTTAATGAAAAACATCCTCATTGTTATACGAGGAAAAAGCCAAGGAGCAGAATATGGGAATTCAAGAAGACATTAGAAAAAAATCGGCGGAGTATCGCCAGTACACAGCAGAAAACCTCTCAAAGATGGTCAAAACAAAATCATACAGCAGTAAAGAGGAAGATGTTTGCCGACTTATTGTAGAACTCTGTAAAGAGGCCGGATTTGACGATGTTCGCATTGATGGATTAGGCAGTGTGATCGGACGTGTGGGAAATGGTCCTAAGCAGCTTGCTTTCGATGCACATATAGACACGGTTGAAGTAGGAAACCTCGATAACTGGGATTTTGATCCGTTCAGTGGAGAGATTAAAGACGGAAAAGTTTTCGGGCGTGGTACGAGTGACCAGAAGGGTGGTGCAGCTTCCATGATTACAGCGGGAAGAATCCTCAAGGAGCTTGGCTACGGTGGTGAATATTCAGTCTACTTCACCTTCACGGTTATGGAAGAAGATTGCGATGGTATGTGCTGGAAGTACCTCATTGAGGAGGAGAACTTCAAACCCGACTTGGTAGTTTCTACAGAACCCACCAGTTGCCGGCTGTATCGAGGGCATAGAGGTCGAATGGAAATTCGTGCATTCCTCCGTGGCATAAGTTGTCATGGCAGTGCTCCAGAGCGGGGCGTGAGTGCAGCATATAAAGCCTCACGGGCAGCTCTTGCCATTGAACAGCTCAACGAAGACCTCCAGCCGGATGACGAAAACTTTCTCGGAAAGGGAACGATTACCGTTTCTCAGATGGATGTTCGCGGACCATCACAGTGCGCAGTTGCCGACTATGCTATGTTGTATCTCGACAGACGCCTGACATGGGGAGAAGATGCTGACCTGGCAATTTCGCAGGTGCGTGAGTATATCTCGAAAGCAACTGGAGATGCTCCAGAAGATATCAAGGTAGAGATGCCTATCTACGAAAAACTTGGATGGACACAAAAAGACTATCATCAGGAACTCTACTTCCCAACTTGGAAGATTGATGAGGATCACTATCTGGTACAGGCAGGTGTTGCAGCTCACGAAGCTCTCTTTGAGAAGAAACCTATTGTCGATAAATGGACCTTCAGTACTAACTGTGTTGCAACTACCGGTCGACATAAGATTCCTGCTATTGGATTCGGTCCAGGCGATGAAGCACAAGCACACGCACCGAACGAGATTAACCGTATTGATGATCTCGAAATTTGTGCAGCGTTCTATGCTATGTTGCCATACAGTTTAGAGCAGAAGAACTAGAAACCTCCGCGGTATCTCTGTATACTAGTACTCCGCCCCGGTGAATATACACATCATCGGGGTCGGATCCCGCCATGATCCCCTCTCCCATCATGGGTGGGACTTCTCCAGGAGAGGTTTCACGGGTACACGTACCCGGTCATCTAAGAAGAACGATTAGGAGGGTCGCCCATGGCGAAAAAACCAATCGGAACTCCGTTGCGCAGAACCGATGCTATAGCGAAAGCTTCTGGTACAGAAAAGTATCTTTCCGATATGCAATTTGACGATATGCTTTACGCTCGTATGGTGCGATCGGGTATTTCACGAGGAACCATACAGGATATTTCTTTACCACCGCTGCCAGATGGATATTACTTTATTACTTACAAGGATATTCCTGAAGGTGGAAAGAATGAACTGGTCATGATAAAAAGTGACTATCGCTGTTTTGCTGAACAAGATGTGCGGTACATAGGTGAGACTATTGGATTACTGGTAGGGCCAAATCGTTCTGAACTTGCCGATCTTGTTGATAAAATCTCCATTACCTATAACGAAGAGACTCCTGCAATCACTATTGAGGAAGGGCTTGCATGTACAGGTGGTCCATTTGTTGGAACAGACAATCTTTTCTGTGATTTTACCATCAATAAGGGCGATATCGAAGATGTGTTCACCAGAGCGGATAGAATCATTGAGGATGAAATTATTACTGGGTGGCAGGAACATGTCCATCTGGAAACCAATGCAGCTCTTGCTCAGCCAAGCGGTGATTCGTATATCATTTATGCGAGTGCACAATGTCCCTTCTATGTGCGAAAATCAATCGCTGGTCTCCTTGGGCTATCATATGAACAGGTTATTGTGAGGCAAACCACTACTGGAGGTGCATTTGGAGGGAAAGAACACTTTCCTGACGTCCTTGCAGGGCCTCTTCTCGTTGCAGCTTCTGTTGTAAAGAGACCAGTACAGCTAGTATTTGATCGTCACGAAGATGGTGCTTACAGTGTGAAACGACACCCGAGTAGAACCATCTTCAAAACGGCACTTGCGGCAGACGGTACCATACTGGGTATGGATATTGATGTTGTGTATAATGCTGGTGGATATGAAAGCTGTTCCTATGTAGTCTTGCAGCGTGGCGTATTCCATGCAACCGGTGTCTATAATATTGGAGTCTCAAGAGTTCGTGGACGAGCTGTTGCTACCAATACATTCCCCAGCGATGCATTCCGAGGGTTCGGAGCTCCACAGACACTCTTTGCAATTGAAACACACATGTGCCATCTCGCCAACGAGTTGGGAGTCGATCCTCTTGAGCTGAAAAAGCAATATTTTTTGAAGCAAGGTGATTCAACGGTAACTAATGGGCATATTTTTGAGAAGGTCGTACTTTCGGAAATGCTCAATCAGGTAAAAACAGCAAGCGATTACGATAGGAAAATCAAGGAATATACTCTTGGAAGTGGAAAAGGAATCGGAATAGCATTCTACAATCACGGCGGAGCATTTACCGGAAACGGTGAGCAGATGATTATCAAAGCAAAAGCCCGACTTCATAAACGTGCAGATGGAATTGTAGAAATTCTTGTGGGTAGTACCGAGATGGGGCAAGGTCTTCAAACAGCATTCACAAAAATTGTTGCAGATACTCTGGAGATTGGTACTGATCGAATTGTTTATCCGAATCCAGATACTTCAGTAGTAGCAGACAGCGGACCAACAGTTGCCAGCCGGTCAACGATGATTGTTGGAAAAATCCTGGAACGTGCTGCACTGGAGATGAAAAACAGGTGGAATGAAGATACCGACTTCTCTACTGAAGCCCAGTATGAACACCCTGAAGGACATCCATGGGATCAGAATACGTTCCAGGGTGATGCGTATATTGCCTACGGTTGGGGTGCCTGCGTAGTAGAGGTCTCTGTCGATCCCCTTACCTATGAAGTACAAACTACCGGAATCTGGTCTAGTCACGATATTGGCGTTCCAATTGATGAACTCGTTGTGCAAGGGCAGATAAATGGTGGCATTATTCAGAGTCTTGGATACGCAGCCATGGAAAAGCTTGATTATCATCCAAAGAAGGGTTTTAAGCAGATTGGTCTATCAGATTACATTATTCCCACAAGTATGGACTTCCCAAGTCAGCAATGGGATCTTGTACATAATCCATATCCGTATGGTCCTTCTGGAGCAAAAGGGATGGGCGAGTTAGTTTTTAATGGGGCTTCCGCTGCATTTGTCGATGCCGTATCTCGTGCAATCGATTGTGAAATCAGAGAAATTCCTATTCCACCTGAAACTATTACGGAGTTATTAGTATGATACGAGAAATACAATTCACATTAAATGGAGAGGTGGTAGCACTAACCTGTGATCCTCTCAAGAGGCTGTTAGATGTACTTCGTGAGGATTTCGGTCTAACCGGGACTAAAGAGGCATGTGGCGAGGGCGAATGCGGAGCCTGTTCTGTATTGAAGGATGGGAAGATTATTACCACATGCATGGTTCCCATGGGAGCTGTTCACGGGTGTGAAATCATGACGATAGAAGGATTGCGTGAGACGCAGCGGGGCAGGGTGATAATTGAAGCCTTTGCCGATGGTGGTGCTGTTCAATGTGGCTTTTGTATTCCCGGAATGGTGATTGCAGCTGAAAGCTTACTTGAAGAGCATCCAGAGCCCACTGAAGAGCAGATTCGGCTAGGAATCTCTGGGAATCTATGTCGATGCACTGGTTATGATTTAATTGTTGAGAGTATCAGACTCGCTGCACAACGGGGGAAGGGATTATGGTAGAAACCTGTTATATTCCGAAAGATCTTGCAGAGGCACTACGCGTACGAAAAGAGACAGGTGCTAAACCTATTGCAGGTGGAACAGATTTAATGGTGGTACATAGGCGAGGAACAGGCATTGTTCCCAGGTTCCCCTGGCCGGTGATGATTATTACTCAACTTCAGGAATTAAAAGGTATTCATGAAGAAGATGGGAAAATAAGCATCTACTCAGGTTCTACCTGTCATGAAATTGAAGCATCCGAACTCGTCCCGTATCAGGTAAGAAAAGCAGCAAGCCTCATGGGGGCTCAATCACTCCGGAATTTAGCGACTATTGGTGGTAATGTATGTAACGCATCGCCAAAAGGAGATTTGCCAGTTCCCCTGATTATGCTTGATGCACGAGTTGAGTTAATCAGTGCCACAGGTGTTCGGCAATTACTGCTTGACGACTTCATTACCGGTCCAAAAACGACTGCTTTACAGGATGATGAATTGTTATCACGAATCATTATTCCCAAACCCGAACAACCCTTCACGTATCTTTGGTACAGAAAAATTGGTACACGAAGAGCAAATGCAATAAGTAAACTGAGCATGTGTGCTGCGGTGACATTGGATCTTTCTGGAAATATTATCGATTTTCGGTCGGCAAATGGTGCGTCAGGACCGAAGGTTGCGCGAAGTCGTTCAGTGGAAGAGCTCATTATCGGCACCTCTGTTGATACCTTGCCAGATATATTACCCCGAGTTCTTGATGCCTACGATGGGATTCTTTCTCCACATGCCATGCCTCAGTATCGGAGATCTTCTACACGAAGGATGTTGGCCTATTTTTTAACCGAAGTCGGTAAACGACCTGCAGAACAGATTATTCAGTAAGGGGGCCTTATGCATAATCAGACTATACTATTAAAAAATATCTACTCTCTTCTCACCGACTCCGCTAAGCCGGCGATCAGTGGGGCGGACCTGCTCATGCAGGGAGGAATAGTTTCCCAGATAGCACCGAATGGAGGTTTGAAAGCTCCCGATGGTGCACGAATTATTAATTGTTCATCGCATGTCGTACTTCCCGGTTTCGTGAATACTCACCACCACTTTTATCAGACTCTTACCCGGAATCATCCTGCAGTTCAGAATGCAGAACTCTTTGATTGGCTAAAATTCCTCTATAATGTGTGGAAGTATGTAGATGCAGATGGGATTTACTATTCTTCACTTCTTGCCATGGGCGAATTGTTAAAAACGGGTTGTACGTGTACCACTGATCATCATTATTTGTACCCTCGGGGATTCGATGGTGATTTGATGGGCGTTCAGTTTGCCGCAGCAGATGCGCTTGGCATGAGATTCAGTCCGACACGCGGGTCCATGTCTCTCAGTCAGAAAGATGGCGGTCTACCTCCCGATTCTGTCGTACAGACATCCGATGAAATTCTTGAGGATAGTGAACGAGTGATTACCCGGTATCATGATAATTCACCCATGGCAATGCATAAAATTGTGCTAGCTCCATGCAGTCCTTTCAGTGTGACTAAGGAGCTTATGCGTGATAGTGCAAGACTTGCACGTACTCATGGAGTTCGATTGCATACTCACTTAGCTGAAACACGTGATGAAAATGACTTTTGCATTGAGATGTATGGTAAGCGTCCAGTTGCACTCATGCAGGAGTGCGAATTGATCGGCCCTGATGTGTTCTACGCTCACGGTATCCATTTTAACGATGATGAATTACGCATTCTCGCTGAAACCGGAGCCCATGTTGCACATTGTCCTTCATCAAATATGCGCCTTGGTTCTGGAATCTGTCGTGTTCAGGAGATGTTGGAGATGGGCATTAACGTGGGGATCGCAGTAGATGGTTCAGCTTCAAATGATTCTTCAGATATGCTGGGAGAAGTCCGAAATGCACTGTTGCTGCAACGCGTACAAAAGGGGGCTGCGGCTCTTACAGCACGTCAGGCATTCACCATGGCAAGTGAAAATGGGGCAAAGATGCTGAACTTCTCACAGGTAGGAAAATTGGAGGAAGGGTGGGCAGCCGATGCGGCAATTTTCAATGTGCACCAGCTTCCGTATGCGGGGTCGCTTTCAGATCCTGTAGCAGCTCTCCTCTTCTGTGGTTGTGATCATACCACTGACTATACAATAGTCCAAGGTAAAGTCGTTGTTGACAATAGACGATTAGTCGGGTTTGATGAAGATGAGTTAGTGCAAAAAGCTAACGCAATTAGTAAGGAAATGCTCGCTAAAGCTGAGCGTAAGGAGGAGGTATGATTACCGAATTCATACAAGTGAAATCACCGCAAGAGGCTGTACAAGCCAAGCATGCATTTGGTAACAATGGAGTATTTCTTGCCGGTGGAACCGAAGTCAATCGATTAGGTTCATCGGTTCAAGGTTCCCGTGTTATATCGCTGAAGCAGGTAAATCTCAATAGTATCGAATCGCACGGTGATGTTGTTTCGATTGGTGCAATGGTAACTTTTCAAGAGGCAATAGATCATCCGCTGATTCCCGGTTATATCAAAGAGGCTCTTCGTTTCTGTGCCTCTCGTACGCGACGTAATATGGCCACAATCGGTGGAAATATTTCACTCAGTAGGGATGATTCGTATCTTCTTTCCACTTTGGTTGCAGCAAAGGCTCGTCTGATTCTTGCCGATATTACCCATGATGGGGTGTATAATGAAGAGGATGTTCCAATTCGAGAATATCACGCTTTCCGTGAGCATTTTGCTGGCAGCCTTATTTTAAAGATTGTACTTAACAAGCCGCAGAGATTTGTAGCCTCCAGCAGGTTCGCACGAACAGCACAGAGCCCGGCTGCAGTCACCGTTTCATTCGGAGCAGATATTTCCAGCGGGTCGGCACATGATGTTCGCATCTGTGCTGCAGTAAAGGGCAGTGGCGTATCTCGTCTGCTTCAGGTAGAGGAGAGTGTTTCCAATGGTCAACTTGCTGCACCTGAAGATGCAGCAACGCTTGTAGGAGCAGATATCGCTTTTATTGATGATATTACCGGTTCAGCAACCTATAAACGATACCTGCTTGGGACTGCAGTTGCCGAGTTATACCGAGCATGTCTCAGTGCTATGGACAAAGGAGAAGCTGCCATATGATAATTCATTGTACCATAAATGGACGACCTGTCTCTGCTACGGTAGAGGCTCACGATACACTACGATCACTCTTGGTTCGTCTCGGGCATTTTGCCGTACGAGACAGTGATGACCGTGAAGGATTCGCAGGAAGCGATACCGTCCTCGTAGATGATACTCCTGTGTATGCGAATCTCATGCTCGCTGCTGAGTTGGATGGTGCCGAGATCCGTACTCCAGATTCACTTGCACAAGGTGGAGAGCTCACAATCGTGCAACAGGCTATGATTGATGCAGGGATCGTACAATCTGCCTACAATGCACCAGCAGCAGCACTCCTACTCACCTGGTTGCTTGAACATTATCCTAATCCAACTCGAGAGGATGTAAAGGACGTATTATCTGGTATATTCGTAAGAGATGCCGGTTACGAACACTACTTCCTTGCTGTTGAATTAGCGAAGGAACGCATGGCTCAGGGATCCTATTCAAGTACGATTGCCCCCGAATTTCGTGACCATCTCAGCTATATAGGAAAGGTTAAACCCAAGGTGGATGCACGACAGCTGGTAGCCGGATGGAAATCATTTGTAGAAGATCGTGTTGAACCGGGAGCTTGTTCTCTTATCATGCTGCGAAGCCCTCACGCTCATGCCTATATCACAAAAATTGATACATCTGAAGCTGAGAAAATGTCTGGGGTTGTTGCCATTATTACTGCAGAAAACTGTCCCGATGTATTCTACATGTCTGCAGGTCAGGGAAATCCTGAGCCATCGCCATATGATAGGCGTCTTTTCAACTGGAAGGTTCGCCATGTAGGAGACCGGGTTGCTGCAATTGTTGCTGAAACTGAGGAACAGGCTTGTGCTGCACGCGATAAAATTCGAGTTGAGTACGATGTTCTCTCACCCATCTTCACCGTTGAAGAGGCAATGGATCCCGATGCACCAATTGTGCAGAACGGAGTTGCAGAATACCTTAGCGGAGCTCCTGATAATCTTGAACAATACAACCAGGGGGTTGATCCACGTGAAGGAAAGGTAATTTATCCATTCCCATTACATGCAGATATTCGACACAATGTGGCCGCAGCTGCTCATGGAGCTATTGGTGATGTGGAGAAAGGATTTGCCGATGCAGATACCGTTATTGAACGAACATACCAGAGCTCGCAGATTCAGTGCACGCCTCTTGAGCCACATATTGTATACACCAAAATAGATAATGACCGACTCGTAGTTCATGCTTCAACGCAAGTTCCCTTTCACCTTCGCCGTATCGTAGCAAAAGTGTGTGGAATTGACGAGAATAAAATTCATGTAATCAAAGAGAAGGTAGGGGGTGGATACGGATCCAAGCAGGATATTCTGGTGGAAGATGTCGCCGGTTACGCCACTTGGCTTACAAGAAGACCGATTTTATATCGGAATACTCGCGAAGAAGAGTTTATTGCAAATAGTACACGCCATCCTATGAGAGTGACTGTGAAAATGGGAGCAAAAAAGGATGGAACCCTCACAGCTGTCTATATGGATGTTCGGGCGAATACAGGACCTTACGGGAATCACTGTCTCACCGTTCCTATGAATGCCTGTTCAAAGACTCTTCCGTTGCTGAATTGTCCCAATATGAAGTTTGATGTTACTACATACTATACAAATATTCCTCCTACTGGAGCATATCAGGGGTATGGTGCACCAAAGGGCTCTTATGCATTAATGACCAGCATGGCTGAGATGGCAGATGCTATAGGGGTGGATCCTCTTGAATTTGCCAAGAAGAATCATGTTGAACGTGGGTTCATGCTTGAAATTTTGAAGAGTCTCGGAGAAGGACGTGAGGGAACCGTAGTTCCCGTTGGCAGTTGCGGACTTCGTAAAGCCCTTGACCAGGGTGCCGAGATGATTTCATGGGGAAGAAAAGAGACATCTGATGACCCTGATTGGAAAATTGGGAAAGGTTTTGCCATGATTCAGCAGGGTTCCGGGCTTCCGGGACTCGATCATTCCACTTGTGATGTCGTAATGAATACCGATGGAACATTCATGGTGCATAGTGGTGGAAGTGATCTTGGAACAGGGTTGGACACCATAAGTGTCAAGTGTGTGAGTGAAGTCATGTGTGTCCCAATGGAAAAAGTATCGATTCTATCAGGTGATACAGACAATACCATGTTCGATACTGGTGCATATGCGTCAAGCGGTACCTACTTCTCTGGAAACGCAACATTGAAAGCGGCGTTACATTTGAAAGAGAAAGTACTTGCTGAGGCTGCACTCCAGATGAATGAAGATATCGGCAATCTGGAGCTGAGAGCCCCAGGTGAGATTGTTTCCACCAAGAGTGGAAAGAGACTCTCATACGCTACGCTCAGCCATGATGCAACAACTGGAGTCGGAAGAGGTCAACTGGTTGGCTATGGTTCATTTGTGACCAATAATGCCGCTATTCCATATGGTGCCCATTTTGCTCAAGTTGCAGTGAATGTGAAGACCGGTCAAGTGAAGGTTCAGAAATTCTACGCACTACAGGATGCGGGAACTCCAATAAATCCGGAACTTGCACTGTGTCAGATGTATGGGGCAGCTTTCAAATCAATTGGACACTCGCTCTATGAAAATTTAATTTTAGATGAGAAGGGTTTCTGTCTTACATCAAATTTCACTACGTATGGTGTTCCTATGACCAGTGAAATCCCCGATGATTTTAAGGCAGTCTTGATTGACGAGGATGATGAGTTTGGGCCGTTTGGTGCAAAATCAATTAGTGAGATTGCAACGAATGGTGCTGCTCCAGCTCTCGCAAATGCTATTCACGATGCTGTTGGCGTATGGATTCGTTCATGGCCTTTTACTCCCGAGAAGATTCTGCGGGAAATGGGAAAAATTTCCTAATCAGTATTCAGAATTGTATATAGATAAGCTCTCCGAAGGGGGAGCTTATCTTATAGGTGAAATGCAACAAAATGCAACAAAATTTGTAGACACCATATGAGCTGCATGCTATACTTTGACTCGGACATATCCCATACATTTCACATGGAGGATTTATGAAAGACATAACCACAATAAAAAAAATGATTGAAGAACTACAGGGTTTAGAGACCCAGAACATGTATTTGAACGATTTCTTTCACACATGGAGGGAGAGCGACGATGAAATTGCAGCAACCTTCGCTGTAGCAGAGATTCTTCGTGCCATGCGGGAACAGAATATATCAAGCAAGGTATTTGAAAGCGGCCTCGGAATTTCAATATTCCGCGACAATTCTACGAGAACACGTTTTAGCTTTGCCAGTGCCTGTAATATGCTTGGTCTCGAGGTTCAGGACCTAGATGAAAAGACCAGCCAGATTGCCCATGGAGAGACTGTGAGAGAGACAGCGAATATGGTTTCATTCATGGCAGATGTGATCGGCATTCGAGATGACATGTATATTGGCAAGGGGCACACCTATATGAAAGAGGTTGCAACTGCTGTTCAGGAAGGATATGAAGATGGAGTTTTAGAACAGCGACCGACTCTGGTGAATCTTCAGTGCGATATTGATCATCCGACTCAATCCATGGCCGATATGCTGCATGTGATTAACCACTTTGGTGGTGTGGAAAATCTTAAAGGAAAGAAGGTTGCTATGACTTGGGCTTATAGTCCCTCCTACGGTAAGCCTTTAAGTGTTCCCCAGGGAATAATCGGCCTCTTTACTCGGTTTGGTATGGATGTGGTTCTTGCTCATCCTGAAGGCTATAACGTGATGCCTGAAGTCGAAGAAGTTGCTAAAGAAAACGCAACGAAGTCGGGTGGAACCTATAAGCGTGTTGCAACCATGGAAGAGGCCTTCCAGGATGCAGATATCGTCTATCCGAAGAGCTGGGCTCCCTTTGCAGTCATGGAAGAGAGAACTCAATTGGTTGGCGATGGTAAATTTGATGAATTGAAGGATCTCGAGAAGCGTTGTCTGCTCAATAATGCAAAACACAAAGATTGGGAATGCACCGAAGAGCTCATGAAGAAAACCAAAGATGGGAAGGCTCTTTACATGCATTGTCTCCCTGCAGATATTACCTCGGTGAGCTGTAAGGAAGGTGAGGTAGAAGCTTCAGTTTTTGACCGGTATCGTGTGCCTTTGTACAAAGAAGCTTCCTATAAGCCATACATTATTGCAGCAATGATATTCCTTGCAAAATTCCAGAATCCGAGTGCAAAACTTAACGAACTGTTAGAGGCAGCCAAAAAGCGCATCAGCTAATTGTTTCAATCGTTTCACAATGACATATATCCCGGTGGTGCTTAGCGTACCCCGGGATATATTGTTTTTACGCCCTTAGAACCAGAATAATCGATGAAATTGTGTGAATCACGTTCCCCGTCTGAGTGATAATCACAACTGGAGTTTGTTGCTGATTGTTGCAATTTTACTTGTCCCTCTTCTTGCCTAATGGTATCCTTCTAAAAAGGAGACTGATGTTATATGAATGCGGATGTTCGTAAACGTTTGATAGCAGTGGCGGCAGGACGTCAAGAAGCAGATTTAGTTATTTCGAATGCTCAAGTGGTGGATGTGTACTCCGGAACAGTTAGGCATGCCGATATTGCTATTGCAGATGGATACATTGCCGGAGTGGGCTCGTACGAAGGAAAAGAAACATTCGATGTGCATGGGGATTACGTACTTCCAGGTTTAATTGATAGTCATGTGCATATAGAATCGGCATTGGTGGATCCCGCATCATTTTCAGATCTGGTAGTACCTCGTGGAACAACAACTGTCATAGCCGACCCTCATGAAATCTGTAATGTATGTGGACTCGCAGGGTTGGATTATATGATTGAGTCAGCAAAGCATCTTCCCCTCGATATTTTTTACATGTTACCTTCCTGTGTCCCGGCTACTTTTTTCGAACATGCAGGGGCAATACTTGATGCTCAATCTCTTTCTCAACGGATAGAACATGAACGTGTGCTCGGTCTCGGTGAGATGATGGATATGGTCGGAACAGTAAATGGAGATGATCATATTATCGATAAATTGGCTGTTGCAGATCGAACAGGGAAATTGATAGATGGACATGCTCCTGGACTGCATGGGCGTGAGTTATGTGCATATGCAGCTGCTGGAATACACACCGATCATGAGTGTGCTACCCCTGAAGAACTGCAGGAACGCATATCTTCTGGTATGTATGTACTCTTACGCGAAGGTTCGGCATGTAAAGATCTAAAAAATCTTTTGCCCGGAGTAACTGCTGAGAATGCCCATATGTGTCTCTTTTGTACCGATGATCGACAGCCACGAAGTATTCTGGAACATGGCCATATTGATAATCACCTACGCATTGCAGTCTCTGAGGGACTTGATCCCATCCTCGCAATACGAATGGCTACTATGCATGCTGCTCAATGTTTTCGGCTGTATGATAGAGGTGCCATTGCACCAGGCAAGCGAGCAGATATTATTACTGTCAATAATCTTACAGATTTTACTGTCAACCATGTGTTTACACAGGGTATACGGTATGTTCCTTCCACTACAGAGATAGAAAGACCGATATCTCCGAGTGTAAGCGGTCGAGTCAATATTGGAGCTTTTAGTGTTGATTCCTTGCGGTTATCGCTTAAATCCACTCATGTGCGAGTCATTGAAGTAACCCCCGGATCTGTAGTAACCACAGAAGGAAATGCTCAAATAGAGCTGGATAACTCAGGATACTATAGTCACAACCCTGAGATGGATATCGTTAAGCTGGCTGTAGTTGAACGGCATGAAGGAACTGGAAATGTAGGCCTGGCACTGTTGAGGGGATACGGGATTTCAGGTGGGGCGATAGCTACTACCATTGCACACGATTCACACAACATCATTGTGGCAGGCGATACTGACGATGACATGGCTCTTGCTGTTACTACACTGGAAAAATTAGGTGGTGGCATTGTGATGGTTCGACGAGGAGTTGTTCTTGATTCGCTTCCTTTGCCGATTGCTGGGTTAATGACACCGAGAGGTGGGTCGTTTGTGCAGGAGAAGTTTCAAACAATGCATACGCTCGCAGTCCAAAAGCTCCATGTACATAAGGATATTGATCCTTTTATGACGTTAAGCTTCATGGCACTACCGGTCATACCTCACCTTAAGGTAACCGATATGGGATTGTTCGATGTAGATGCTTTTACGTTCGTTCCTCTCGAGTTAGCCTGAGCGTTCAATACTCGTTCTTAAGTAAAAAATCCGCACCATGACAGTGCGGATTTTTTATTAATTGAAATTATGATGTTAGCCGAGAATCAGCTTCAATAGTAACAGGATGGCAATAATAACCATGGTAGGGCTGATCTGCTTTGCTTTTCCGGTGAAAAGCTTCAACAGAATCCAGCTCAATGCACCATACATAATACCATTGGCAATCGAGTAGGAAGTAACCATAAGCAGAATGGTGAGGAATGCTGGGATCGCTTCGGTTCCTTCATCAAAATCAATGTCCTTAACAGGAGAAATCATGAACAGACCAACAAGAATCAAAGTCGGTGCTGTTGCAGCTCCAGGTATGGAGATGAATAGTGGTGAAAGGAAAAGTGAGATAAGGAAGAGGACCGCAACTGTAAGACTGGTTAATCCAGTTTTTCCACCTTCAGAAACTCCAGCTGAGCTCTCAACATAGGTAGTTACGGTAGAAGTTCCCAGCATAGCACCAACGGTGGTACCAATAGCATCTGCAAAAAGAGCCTCTTTACATTTTGGGATTGATCCGTCTTTTTCAAGAATGTCTGCCTTTGTAGCACATCCGATAAGGGTTCCAACGGTGTCGAACATATCGACAAAGAGGAAAGTAAAGACAATAACAATCATGTCGATGCTGAAAATGTCACTGAATGAGAAAGCGAGGAAGGTAGGAGCCAATGATGGAGGAGCAAAACTGCCGCCTGCCCATGAGGTAACTCCAAATGGGATACCGACAAAGGTAGTACCGATAATACCGATTAAGAGTGCTCCACGGACTTTGAATGCTACGAGAACACTCGTAATCACAAGACCGATCATAGCAACAAGTGCAGTTCCGTGTGTAATGTCACCGAGTTCTACGAGCGTGGCTCCATCAACAATGATACCAGCATTCTGTAATCCAATAAAAGCAATAAAAAGCCCGATACCTACGCTAATGGCCTTTTTCATGTTCGTTGGTATTGAGTTTACAATTGCTTCACGGATATTGAAGGCGGTTAGGATAATAAAGATAATACCTTCAATGAAAACAGCAGTCAGTGCCTGTTGCCAGGTATATCCCATGGTGATAACAACGGTGTAGGCAAAAAATGCATTCAGTCCCATTCCCGGTGCAAGGGCGAATGGTAAGTTTGCAAGAAATGCCATTACCAGTGTTGCGATTGCCGCCGACAGAGCTGTTGCAGTAAATACTGCACCAAAATCCATGCCTGCGTCTGCTAACATGAGGGGGTTTACAATTAAGATGTAGGCCATCGTAAGAAACGTGGTAACACCCGCAAGCACCTCAGTCCGCACATTCGTTTTGTGCTCGGTGAGCTTAAAAAATTTTTCCATCTGATCACTCCTTAACAGTGGATATTTCGTTGTCTTTATTCTATCCGTCTCAGAGCAATTTGTACAGAAAAATTTAAGAATTAGTAGGTTTATTAGAAAAATTTTGCTCAATACAAAAATAGATCAGGAATGAATTCTGGATATAACCAAATGGCCGAGGTGCATAAAGGTTTCTATATGAGTATCGTACAACTGGGACAACAGTGAACTGGTGAGAACTTCGTGTGCCGGTCCGCTATGTAATAGACTGCTATGATCTATCATGGCAACTATATGAGCACATTCAGCGGCTACTGATGGATCGTGTGTGGTGAAGAAAAGAGTAATACCTTGGGAAGATAATGTTCTCAGTATTGAAATAACTTTTGCAGTATTTCCCGGATCCAGACTGCTTGTAGGTTCATCAAGCAGTAAAATCCTGGGTTGTTGAGCCAAAGCTCGTGCAAGAAGTACAAGCTGATGTTCTCCACCGCTCAGCGTTGTAATAGATCGATGGGCTATTGATTCAATTCCAACTTGTTTGATTGCATCATACGCTATATGAATATCATGCTTCGTAGGTGCAGCAAGCTCATGAATATAGGGTGATCTTCCAAATAAAACATATTCAAGAACCGTAAAACTGAATCTTGCCCCCTCTTCCTGTGGAACAAGACTCATGGTCTGCCCGAGTTTTCTTTTTGAATATAACGACAACGGTGTTCCGAATAATTCAATGGTACCTGTCTCTGGTATTCTCCATCGGAGCAATAAATCCATGAGTGTCGATTTTCCAGCACCATTAGGACCAAGCAGTACAGTGGTCTGAGCCTCCGGGATATCAAGTGACAAGTCTAGAACTGCCGGATGCTCTCTACCAGGGTAGGTATAGGTCACATGGTTGAGTGAGACAGCAGGTTTCATAGTTGTACCTCAGTCTGCTTGCGCGAGAGAATTACAATGAAGAGTAGTGCCCCAATCAGACTAGTCAGTACACCGAGGGGAATTTCGCTGGATAAAAGTGTTCGGCCTACTGTGTCACATATGAGAAGAAAGCCCCCACCTAATATGAGAGAACCTGGGAGTGAGAATCGGGCATCCGATCCAAGTAATCTCCGAGATAGATGCGGAATAATCAGTCCAACCCATCCCACAAGACCAGCAACAGAGATAATTGCCGTTGTTGCAACAGTAGCAATGAAAAGAAGAAGTGACTTTTCCCGGTTCACCGAGAGTCCTATGGCATGAGCACTTCGCTCATCAAGTGACAGGATGTTTACTCTCCATCGCACCGATAGAAGTATGAGAAGTGAAACCCATAGGGTAGGGAGTACACTCCATGCGGTACTCCATGTGCTGTTCCACAATCCTCCCATGATCCAAAATGTAATATCCTGCAGACTGGTGGTGGGATCAGCCACAAGTTTTATGATAGACAAACCCGCAGAATAGAGAGCTCCGATTGCAATACCAGAGAGTATCAGCCGGAGAATCCATCCACCAAACCTGAACTGTTTCGCCAGCCAGTATGCGGCAATAAGTGCAAGTAATCCAAATGTCGTAGCACTTAACTGTACAAGAATTGGTGAAAATCCCCATACCGTAATTGCCAGAGCAGCACCAAATGCCGCCCCTTGACTTACTCCTAGGAATCCAGGTTCCACTAAAGGATTTGCGAATAGCATCTGAAATACGAATCCGGCTGCTGCAAGGGCCGCACCGCCTGTAATTGCGAGTAACATACGCGGTAGACGTACCCCAATAATCACTTGTTGGAGCATGGGATCAGATAAAAGGGTCAATGGGTGAGCCACTCCGGCTGAAGGATATCTTCCTGCAAAAAGTGATACAAATGTAATAACTACTAGTAGAGCTCCCGATATAATCAGTCGTTTACGATACTCATGAGTAATGGATTTATAATGAGAGTGTTCTCTGGTGCTATCCGATGCTTTCTTCATAGTGGATGTACGGAAGTCTGATACTGGTTAATTAATGCATCAAGAACCGACTGGTCGGTAATTCCATAGAATTCGGAATAGAAGGACACAATCTCATCTTCCATGGAAAAATCGGGAAAGAGTGTTGGATGTAATTCTGCTGCGAGCCATTGTAGTGCAAGAATCCATCGAGAATCGGATTGGATGTAATTCATGACATCGCCAGGAGTACCCTTTACCATCTGCTCTGAAACTGCACGAAGATTCTGCCACTGAGCTTGTCCATATATAGATTGAAGATATGGCCGAACAGATGTTTGATAACTTATGAGGAATATTTTTTCGGGGTCCCACGCTGCTATCTGTTCAAATGATACTTTTCTCCAAGCTTGAGAATCGAGTGAACTTTGAGACCAGATGGGTTTTGCTCCTGCCAACTCCGTGATTACTGTTTGTATCCAGTTTTGAGGAGCCACGCTGAAGGCAGTAACACCATCAGCAGCGGCTACCTGCATCATAAGGACGGTAGGTTTATCTTCATCCGCAAGCATAGCAATTTTCTGAGATACCTCTGATTCTCTTCGCTCAAAACCTGCGATTACTCGTATCGGAGTTGTGGTATCCCCCAATATTTTGCCAAGTTCGATGATTTCTGATTTCCACGAAGCTGGTGTCTCAAGATCCATGACAAACACAGGAATATTAAAGGGCTCCAATAACTTCACAACAGAGTCATAATTTCTTGTCTTAGTAAGAACTAAATCAGGATTGTGAGCGATGATCTCTTCTGCACCTACTTGTTGGCCAAGCCTATTCTCGGTAGCAAATTCAGGACGGATTAAGGTGAAAAAGTCTCCAAGACCCTGGTCAGTTTTTGCTAGTACAATATCCATCTCCATTGCCGATGGGAAAAGATAGAGTGCATCAGCGGGCATTACTGCTGCACGTCCAACAACCATAATGCGTTCAATATCTCCTTCGACTGTCACCGTTCTTCCAAGTGCATCAATTGCAGTTCGTGTTGCAGGTGCAGCTTTTTCAGATTCCTGCACTCCTTGTGCTCCAATTGAGCATACCAGAATGAACATGAACATGATTACGAGAACTGCTGTTTTGTGATGTTTATAATCCATGATATTTCCCCAGATGAGTATAAGATGGCTGTATCTTACCATTATGTTTATAAAAATACAACGGGAAATCGTATTCAAAAGAGATCAACGTTGTACGAAACGGTCATCGAGCTTGCATCACTTAGGAATTCGCGGTAATCTCATACTAACGAGCGTTTAGCGAAAACGAACGTTAAGTGAGGCTTTTCATGGAAGATCGAAAATTGGCGGATGAGTTATCTCAAATTTCACGATTCCAGCGTGCTTTAGGAGCATTATCCGGACGAGAGAGAAATGCAATGCTTGAGGCTATTGCACATGCATTAGAGACGCAAAAACCTCGTATTGCGAAAGCAAATGAGCGAGACCTTCTTGCTGCAGATAACGAGCAGCTACCTATTCCTCTACGTAAGAGATTGGTGTGTGATGAAGATAAACTGGATACTATCTGTACAGGGCTTCGGCAAGTCGCCTCACTTGCAGATCCTATTGGTAGAGTTCGCGAGAAGAGGTTGTTGGATACAGGGCTGATTCTCGAGCGGGTAGATGTTCCAATTGGTGTGATTGGCATGATATTTGAATCTCGACCCGATGCCCTGGTTCAGATTTTATCACTCTGTCTAAAAAGTGGTAATGCCATAATCCTTAAAGGTGGAAAAGAGGCACTTCAGACTAATCGTGAACTTGTAGCGATTGTTCGTGAAACTCTGGAACAATTTTCAGTAGGCAGTGGGTGGATTATCCACCTTGAGCAACGGGAAGATGTGCATAAACTGCTTGAAATGAATGAAATAGTCGATCTGTTGATTCCCCGAGGTTCCAATGAGTTTGTCCGATATATCATGGATCATACAAAAATTCCCGTATTAGGGCATGCTGACGGCATCTGTGCTCTCTATGTAGATCAGCACGCCGATATCGATATGGCGGTTTCTGTCGCTGTTGATTCTAAGTGTCAGTATCCTGCAGTATGTAATGCAATTGAAACGCTGCTTGTGCATAAGAAGATAGCACCGCAGTTCCTCCCAAAATTCAGAAGTGCCGTCGAACCATGGTCGGTAATCATTCATGGAGATTCCGCTGTACAGGGGTTTATACCGTGTGTTGCTGCTGCTGCTTCAGATTGGGATACAGAATATCTTGGGTACGAAATAGCCATAAAAGTAGTAAGTTCACCAGAAGAGGCAATAACTCATATAGCTGAACATAGTTCAGGGCACACAGAATGTATCGTAACGGAGGATGTGTCAACTGCTCGTACCTTTCTCAGGGAGGTCGATTCGGCTGATGTCTTCTGGAATTGCAGTACACGATTTGCGGATGGTTTTCGCTTTGGATTAGGTGCAGAAGTCGGCATAAGTACACAAAAGATACATGCGAGGGGACCCGTCGGGCTTGATGGATTAGTAATCGGGAAATGGCTGCTGGCCGGCAAGGGGCATATTGTTGATACCTATGCTAAAGGGAAAGAATTCATCCACGAAGAACTTCCTGTGAATGGAACATCTCTCTATTCGGAGGAAGAGGTATGAGTCGTGACTTTTCTTCGGTTCGTCGTGTCGTCATCAAGGTTGGGTCAAATCTACTCAGCGACAAAACCGGAGTTGATGTTCAACGCATAGATCATGTTGTTTCCGGCATTGCACAGCTTCGTGAAATCGGAATCCAAGTACTCCTCGTCTCTTCAGGTGCTGTTGGTCTAGGGGCGAAGGAGTTAGGAAAAACGAGTGCTGTGAAGCAGACGGCAATGCGACAAGCCTGTGCATCGATTGGACAGCCACTGCTCATGAGTCATTATCGTACAGCATGTAAAGCACATAATTGCATCTGCGCTCAAATTCTCATTACAAGAAGTGAACTGAATGAGCGTCGTACATTCGTAAATCTAAAGAATTCGGTCGCTTCGCTATTTGAATTGGGTGTACTCCCGATATTCAATGAAAATGATGTGGTGAGTACAGCAGAAATTGGTACGGCAGTAGGAGACAATGATCGATTAAGTGCATTTGTGGCGAGTAAAATTGATGCTGATCTCCTCATTCTTCTTACCGATATAGATGGGTTGTATACGAACGATCCTAAACGCGATACACAGGCTAGACTAATCTCGGACATCCCATCTTTGAATGATGAGATTCTGGCTTATGCAGGAAATTCCGGTAGCGTATTTGCAACAGGAGGGATGAAAACAAAACTCCTTGCTGCAAAAATCGCTGCAACTGGAGGCTGTGGAACGGTGATTGCGAGTGGGTATGAATCAGACGTTCTTGTAAGAATTCTCAAGGGCGAAGAAATAGGGACATATATTCATCCTCAAAAAAGACTTAACCAGCGTTCTCGTTGGATTCTCAATACAGTGCCCATGGGGACTATATGGATTGATGAAGGAGCAGAACAGGCTCTTCGTCACCATAAGAGTCTACTTCCCTCAGGTGTAATCTCGGTCTCCGGAGTATTTCACGAAGGTGATGTAGTTATGGTCAATAATGTTGCTAAAGCCGTACCGTATTATAACAGTACAGAAATTAGCGAGATGGCAGGATGTCAGAGCAAAGACATTCCGAAAGTGCTTGGGAAGGGGAAGCCCGATGTGTTGTTCAGACCGGAAGACATCGTGTTTTTAGACTATGAAACATAATTATCAAATCTTTCATAGAAAACAGGATATTGGAAAGCGCATTAGTCTATTACATAGAGAAGAGACGCTCTCTGTGGGTATGGTTGCCACAGATGGTGGTGAAACGCTTGCCCAATCAATAGAAAATCTTTCGCAGTTTTCTCGATGGCCTGTTCATGTACTTATGAATGAGGAGCAAGGGAGATTGCCTGAGCTGCGCAAACGTTTCCCTTTTGTGACGTTCATCGTATTCTCCACGCCAGTATCTTTCGGGACCTTGGCGAATGCGATGGCAAATGAGTGCTACACAACGTTCTTTTATCTTACTCGGAGCGATGTTTATTGTGAGAGCATCGATTTTGATACCGCAATCTCACTGCTTCATAGAAGTGATAAACCAGCTGCTGTTACACCCAGACTCACTAATCGTCAGGGAGAACCTATACCTGTAATTCAAGTACCATTACTCAGAAATGGGCTTATAGATCCTCTTTCGTTCCCTCCAAGACAGGAAGTGACTCCTACCTTATATCCTTTTTTAGGCCTGGGTATGTATGAGCGGGCACTATTTCAACGGCTTCGTGGTTTTGATGATTTTGTAGGTGGAACCTATTGGCAATCACTCGATTTTGGGCTTCGAGCATGGCTCTACGGGTACCCTATTATCAATCTGGCATCGTTGAGTTGCTCATTCATCAATCGGCACTATATTATTGAAGACCGATCAGAGCGGGAGGGTATGAAGCGGGTACACACACGAGCTCTTGGAGTTCGGCAGATGAACGGTAAGAACTATCCAAAACGAGCTGGAAAATATGCAGATTCACACACTCACGCAGAGGTTAAGAAGCGAATAGCCCTGTATAAGACCGATTTTCAACAATTAGTTGACCAGTGGAAAGCCCCAGAGGAATTGTCTCATGTATAGGTTTTTGCGAATTTTTATAGTTCTTCTCATGCTTCTCGGTATAAGTGGAGCTCTTTGTGCTCAAGTGAAGGAATTTAAAGAATCGCCTTTTTTGTATCCGGTTAGCACTGTAATACTTGATGCTGGACATGGCGGGCACGATCCAGGTGCACTGATACGTTTCTCTGATTACGCTGGGGAAGAGTTACTTGAAAAAGAGATTGTTTTAGATATTACGAAGCAAGTCGCCCAATTATTACGCCAGTGGTATCCAGATTTACAGGTTATACTTACTCGAAATAGCGATGATTTTCTCTCATTACAGCAACGTGCTGATATAGCTGCACGTACAAACCCAGGTGTTGGAGCCTCTAGTATATTTATTTCGATTCATGCAAATTCATCCAACGCTTCCGATGCTTCAGGTGTAGAATTCTTAGTAAAACGGGCAGATAAGCGTGTGAGATTTCTTGTTCATGATGTTGATACATGGACAATAATGCGATATGCAAATCATACAGTGGACGAACTCAATCAATTGTTGAATCGGGCAAATATTCTGTTGGCCTCACAACTTGAACAACGATTTTTGGAACAATTCCCGACTGTGCGAAATCGGGGAATCAAAGAGCAGGACATCTGGGTACTCAATGCCGGCAAGGTTCCTTCTGTGCTTATTGAGATTGGCTTTCTTAGTAATCCTGAAGATGCACAAAACATGCAGAACCCTGACTGGAGATCTCAAGTCGCACACGCAATTGCCCGTGGAATAGCAGACTCTCTTAATCCCGGCTCGTCCGCATTCTTCCCTGAATAACCAACTCTGTCTTTAATGCTTTTAATTGTTCAGACAACGATACCTTGTATATATGTGGATTTATCATTCGTTTGTATGTTTTATGAAAACTATCCAAATTTTTTCTGACTTGCTTTTGTATTTCAATCAGTTTTGGAGCATGTTTAACAATGTTACCTTCAACCATATAAGGTTTTAGAAGAGGTATAACTTTTGTAAAGTGTCCCTGCTTCAACGTGAAAAAATCTGCTTGGTTGGATGGGTGGTGAAACGTATAATCTCTATCACCACGTAAATCTTCATTTTCCAAGGTGATAAGATCACCTAATGCAGAACCATCTGCATTGAAGAATCGCCAAACTTGCTTGCATCCTGGGTTTGTAGCTTTTTCAAACGAGTTGCTTATCTTCATCGTTGGCAGCCAGGAACCGTCGGGTAATCGCCTTGCAGCTAATTTATATACGCCGTTGAGTGAACTTTGTGACCCACCAGTAACGAGATGAGTCCCAATTCCCCATGAATCAATGGGAACTTCATCATGCTTCAGGTTTTCAATAATCTCTTCGGTTAAATCATTAGAAACATAAATACGCGTATCATGTAATCCCGCTGCATCCAGTTTTCTCCGAATTTCACGTGAAAGGTAACTCAAGTCTCCACTGTCTATGCGGACACCGCAGGATTTGCCTTTGGACTGTAATTCTTTGGCAACAATAATGGCATGTTCTATGCCCGATCCTAACGTGTCATAGGTATCTATGAGAAGAATAGTGTGGTCGGGATAAATTTCTGCATATGCTCTGAATGCATCGAGCTCATTTTCAAACGCCATTACCCAGGAATGAGCCATGGTGCCAGCTACAGGTATGCCAAAAATCTTTCCCGCAAGTGTGTTGCTCGTTGCACTGCAACCCCCGATAAAAGCAGCTCTTGAAGCTGATATTGCACCATCCGGTCCCTGAGCTCTTCTAAGTCCGAATTCCATGATTTCACCACCTTCCGATGCATGATACACACGGGAGGCTTTCGTTGCGATGAGTGATTGGAAGTTGATTGTATTCAATAGCATTCCCTCAATAAGCTGTGCTTCCATCATAGGTGCATCAACCTTAATGAGTGGTTCACCAGGGAATACCACGGAACCCTCATCCATCGCGTAAATTGTGCCGGTAAATCTAAAATCCATCAGATATTCAAGGAATTCCTCCTTAAACTTCCCTAGGGAGCGAAGATACTCTATATCACGCTTGCTAAAGGTAAATGCTTCAATTTTTTTAAGTAAATCATTCAAGCCTGCAAATACCACATAACCGCCATTAAAAGGATTCGTTCTATAGAACATATCAAACACTACGCGAGAATCTTTCTTGGTTAAGAAGTATCCCTGCATCATGGTAAGCTCATAAAAATCTGTAGAAAGAGCTGAAAGTGTCATGCTGACCCCCTTAACGCTTGCCGGTAATTTCTGAGAACCCGGTGTACGGTACGAGATTTTTCGGTATGCCTATGGAACCATCCTCCCGTTGGAAATTTTCCATGATTGCAACTAATGCACGAGATACAGCAATCGCGGTACCATTGAGCAGGTGTACGTAATTTGTTTTCCCCTCACTGT
>Ga0334901_1001376_pt1 | contig 26011 bp, 16 predicted proteins | sample GraSluR3_MG_3_FD_207216 | JGI IMG/M metagenome (GOLD analysis project Ga0334901, IMG submission 207216) | Sludge microbial communities from methane-producing bioreactor in Wageningen University, Netherlands - Granular Sludge_15_08-R3 | ecosystem: Engineered > Bioreactor > Anaerobic >... | reverse complement strand
AGAGGACTTCGGAGAATTGACTATAAGATCCATGAATAGGCCTTCTCAAAGGCAAGTAGTGGCAACAAGCCGACTTTCATTTTCATTTTTCTCTGTATTGGCTGATTTCAGAACTTCAACTGACAAATCTCATGCCAGTCGCGACGGTAGTGAGAGTCGGTCTACCCCGAAATGGAGCTACTGATAAAAGCGAAGTATTCCTTTCACGTTCGGTTCCCTTTGAACTGGCATCATACACTCTAAAGATAAGATCCTAAATAGCCATCACTTCTCCTACAATCTATTAGGAGACATCAGAACAAGCGCGGTTCTGTTTTCTATAAGCGGTTTCCAGCACCCATTGATTCGATAATTGAAGGTCCGTACGGAGGTTCGAGAAGGCAAGATCTCGACTGATCGGAAAAAGGACTTTTGGTACTGGCCTTTGGCGTGTTTGCCGGTTGATTTGCACTCGATCAGTTCTGCCTGTGATTTTAGATTGATTGTCTTGTTAACAGGAGGGAGAAACAAGACGAGTTTCTGCAATCGCGATATGCTCAATTTTCTTGCTTATGGTTTTGTCTGGTTGTTTTCTTGCAAGCTTTCCGAATATGATCGGAACGTGGAAGACCTCAGTCACGAAGGTTGAAGGAGGTTCTGTGACACCGATAGATCTAGTAGGCACTTCGCAGGAAGGGGCCGACTTCAGCGGAACGGCGGTAAGACCGCTTTCAACCTACACGGGAACTATCGAGGGCGAAGTTACAAGGTTTGGCAAAATAGTAATGGAAGTGATTTTTTGCAGCTACAAAGATGGTGTTGTGTTTACCCTGAACATGAGCGGAACCGTATCTGGGGAGAATATGTCCGGCGCTGCGTCTGAGCTGTTGAATGGTTATCCCGTTGATTCGGATTATACTTGGCTTTCCGTCAGAGAATGAAGACGGATTTTTGCTAAAACGTCACATCCTGTCTGAAAAGCGCCGTCCTTCGTTGCCCGTCCAAGATCATGGATCCGCCTTTCGTCAAGACCTAAGCCCAGATCCTTACAAGCAGCATGTCAGATATTCTAAGGGGAGAGTATCATGCCCCGAAAACATGTTGTATCATCCAGTAACATCCCCGCGCGTCATCTCGTAGAGCCTTCCCTGAAAGCCTGCCCCAAAATGCTTTTGTTTGGGGCTCCTGTTCAGGGACCCTTTACGGGATATTGTCCTACATTATTGCTCTTTTTCAAATGATCAATATAGCGTAGAAGAAAATAAGCGTCGGAAAGATTCATGAATTACCTGGAAGACTTAAGTATATATAATACAAAATGCTGAGTCCTTTCAAAGAAATTAATCGGAAATCTAGAAAGAAAGAGAGATACGAAGATGATTTGCTATCAATATACTATATAGTATAATACTGTAAAGTATAACAAGTAGGTGATTATTGTGTTTGTTGGCAGAAAGAGGGAATTAGCCTATCTCGAGGAGAGATTCGAAAGGGGAAAACCGGAACTGCTTATTCTATACGGTAGAAGGAGAGTTGGAAAGACAGAACTCACAAAGGAATTCTTGAGGAAGAAGCGGGGGATCTATTACCTGGCGGAGAAACTGCCTGAGAATCTTCAACTGAAGAAGCTCTCCGAGAAGGTTATTGAATTCTTCGACGAAGACATAATAGCCGGATTCTCCAACTGGGAGATGCTGTTCAAGTACCTTGCCTCCAAGCACGATCGATACATACTCGTGATAGATGAGTTTCCTTACCTTATAGAAAGAGAACCGGGCATTATCTCGTCTTTTCAAAAGGGCTGGGACGAATACTTGTCAAACTCGAATGTCTTTCTCATTCTAACGGGTTCGAGCGTCTCCGTAATGGAGAACAGTGTCTTGAGCTATAAGAGCCCTCTATACGGCAGGCGAACTGGACAGCTTCTTCTAAACCAGTTTCCCTTCAATGAAATCGGCGAGTTCTTCGAGAAGAAATACGAATTTGACGATTTACTCAAGATATGGGGCACTCTTGGTGGAGTACCGTTCTATCTTGAGCAGTTTGACAGCGATCTTGACTACTACGGAAATGTCATGGAGAAGATATACAACCAGAACGAGGTGTTGTTTGCCGAAGCCGAGTTTCTTCTGAATGAGGAGCTCAGAGAACCGAGAAACTACTTCGCCATTTTGAGGGCAATTTCGCTCGGAAAGAGAAAACTGGGCGAGATAATAAACGAAACCGGTATCGACAAAAGTAGCATCATGAAATATATCTCCATTCTAAATCTTCTTGGCATAGTCGAGAAAGAAGTACCAGTGGGTGAAGATCCGCTTAAAAGCAAGAAGGGACTATACAGAATAGCAGACAACTTCTTCAGATTCTACTTCCGTTATGTTTTCTATTACAAAGATCTTATACTCACCGATCAGAGGGAAAGACTGTTGAGCATCCTGAAAGATACCGAAAACCAGTTCTTCTCGCTCACATATGAGGATTTCGCGCGCAGTGTTGTCATGTGGATTAGCGGAACGAATTACTTCGAAATCGGTCGCTGGTGGGATAGAAACGCTGAAATCGATCTGGTGGGCATGAACAGAGAAGAGAGACGAATATTATTGGGAGAAGTCAAGTGGAGTGAAAGGCCTGTCGGAACGGATGTTCTCGCTGCCCTGCGTAAAAGGGGAGATCTGCCGCTATGGGATGAATTCAAAGAGAAGGAGTACGCTATCTTCAGCAGATCTGGCTTCACCAAAGCTCTAATTGACGAGGCGAAATCCGATCGATCTCTCATTCTCCTTCACGGTGACCAAAGAGTAGTCTAAAGATCCTGTGATAATCACACCACTTTCGAAAAATCTGTCAGGAGGAAACCTCTTCGACAGTTTACTAATCTTCTGATGAGAGGAATAGGAATCGAGAAGCCAGTAACCTTCGGTGGCAAGTCAGGACTTCGTCGGAAAGCGAAAATATGGGTTGACGAGTTCAATTAGACCAGCTGTACGTTGAAAGTAAAGATCCCGCTGATCGCTGCTCAAAACAACGTTGTCCGTCAACGGACCACCGTCCACCGAGAAGACCGCGACCGTGACCTCATGGATCTCTGAATTACAATTCACCAATTGATTTCTCTCAAATTCAGAGCAATTACGAGGAAGTGTTAGTTAAACCCTAGTGTTCTTATATTATTCTCCAATAACCAAGGGTCAGACCGAGAGCAGCTGTACGCTGGAAGAGCGGTCCTCCGTCAGCCGTCCCAGAGCATGGACCCGTCCTATGATAAGATCAATCGAGAAAGTGAGTTGTCGAGACGTTCGCTTCGCTCACGAGAAGACGAGAACTCTCTCCTGTTTCTCGTACTTTCTCCTCATCTCGTTCTCTCGATGCTCTTCTTAGAAACAAACATCATCCGCCACTTTGTGGCCCTCCTCCCTTGAGGGACCTAAGATCATCATCCAAAGAGCTTCATAGGTCTTGAAGCTCTGCTCGGAGAACGGTGAACCGATAACGGACAACCATTTTCTTATTCAACTTGCAACATTGCACTTGCAACTGTTTCAAAGATCGAGATCCTGGCCTGGACCACGCCAGCTACTCTTGAAGTAAGAAAAGAGCGTCATCCCGATATGAAACTGATCGGGATCTCGATCTAGGAACCGCTGCACGCTGATGAAAAGAAACTCTTCCGTCAACAGTCTCCCGTCCTCCGGGAAGAGCCCGGGATTCCGCCTGAACCATTGATTCAGCATCTCGCTCCTGAAGAGCCGCTGCACACCAGAAGTTCCGCTGTACGCTGTAAAGAGTCGTCCTTACTCTTTCGTCCCAGATCATGGACCCGTCCTTGGGATTCATAAACGCTTTCTATGAGAGAAACAGGCAATGCATTTTGAATACTATGGTAACATTTACTATAATCCTTATGAACGTGCTAATGTGATGATATATACTGCTTGTTAAGTGTGACAGAAGTGAGAATATGATGTTCAGTATGGAAACAGAGAATGTGTCAGGAATTGATAGCAATTGGGAGCATTGTGCGTATTTTTGTGCGTTGTTCATTGCTGGTTGGCATTGATTGTAGATAATGCTTCGGTGAAGCTCTAGATCGGGTTTGGCTGATCAAAGGAAAAGTAGTAATATGATTATTGTACTATGTCGAGCTCATAACTACATAACATATAATATGGAAGTGCAAAGAAACAAAAGCCAGTCCTAATAACTTACATTACATAGTTTCAATTACTCCTAGTTAATCTGTGTAAGGACTGGCAAAGAGATTATACCAAAGCTTGTATCACGGGGGTGAGTCTTGAGAATAAGAGTTTCTCTCGAAAGTGAAAGAAACATCTCTCTACCACTAAGTTACTCATATCCTCTTCAGTCGGCAATATACGAGGTACTTTCAGGCGCAATCCCGGAAAGCCACGACTTCGGCCTAACTGTGAACAGGAGAGTACTGAGACCATTCACTTTCTCCCGACTCCTTGGTCGCAAGCAAAGGATCGGCGAAGGCTCGATAACTCTATCACCTCCGATAAGCTTGCACTTGTCATCACCACTTGAATACTACGTTCAGGCCTTTGCAAATAGCCTAATCAAGAACAGAGGCATTCAACTGCTAGGGACAACACTTGAACTGAGATCAATTGAGGTTGAGCCCAAGATACCAGAAGCGAGCTCCATCAGCGCGAGAACAATATCACCAATAACTGTCTATTCAACCCTCATGACCGCAGACGGGAGAAAGAAAACGTATTTCTACAATCCGACAGAAAAAGATTTCACAATTCAGATTCGGGAAAACCTCAACAGAAAGGCAAGTGCATTGGGTAATTCCGTCAGAGCGGGGGAAGTTTTCTCCTTCAAACTTGCCTCAAGACCGGTTCAACGGATTGTGAAGTACAAGGATTTCACTCAAATCGCCTGGGACTTTCGCTTTGAGCTTCAAGCAGATCCCGAGCTTATATCGATAGCCTACGACTGGGGACTAGGTTCAAATAACGCCCAAGGTTTTGGAATGATAAAAACTATCGAAAGGAGGTGATCAGAATTGATCAAGAGTGTTTACGAAATCGGGATTTGGCATGAAGATGAGTTCGACGAAACCCAGCAGTTGACGGAGGATCTTGGCAAGAAATACACCAGAGTCATAACAATAGACTTGGAAACAGAGGACGACAAACTTCTCTATTCCGGCTGTAGATTAGCGTACAAAACGGATGCTAATTACCTCTACAGAAAGACTCCTTCCGCAAAACCAGACCCATACTCTTTGACTCTGAAACCTTCAAAAAAAGGTCCATCAGGTTTGATCGACAGGTTTGTGAAATTCTGTGAGATGCATCCAGGTGAACTTGCGAATGACATTAAAGTTATTCTTTCAGAGAACAAAGAGAAGATCGTCAGAGATATTGAAGAGCAGGCTGAGCAGATTACCGAGAAGAATGAATTCTATTTCTTGACTGTTTTGATCGATGGACGATCTGTGGGAGCGTTCAAGGAGTTCAGGTCCGTTTTCCTAAATGAAGTTCAGAAGCTCCCGAACTCCCGAAGGGGCGTTTGCTTTTTGTGTGGGAAAGAAACCGAAGTTGGTGCCAGAGTTAGCAACATCTTCAAGTTTGGCACAATTGATCAGCCTGGTTTTGCACATATGATGAGCAACAAGAGTCACGATGTTACTATGCCTCTCTGCCAAGACTGTTTCTCCAAACTCGCCCTGGGTAAAAGGATTGCGGACGACAAGTTAACTCTCAACTTCTATGATTCACAAGTTTACGTCCTTCCAAGATTCGCGGGTAACAGAGTAGGCAAGAGCCAACAGTTCACCGAAAATAGCCTTTCAGCGCTCAAGAGCCTTACAGATTCGTTCAGAGGAGAAGACGGTAGATATGAGAGATTTGAATTAAGGTTGATCAAGAAACTTAGCAAAGAGGACGCCTATTCGACCTTGAATTTCGTCTTCTTTGTCAAAGCAAGAGGCAAGGATGAGGTGAAAGTCTACCTGAACATTGAAGATGTCCCGCCATCCAGGATGACGGCTATTACAAAAACAGCAGATGAAATTGAGGCCGAGCTAAAACCCTTAGGTTCTCACAGAATCAGATTTGAAATACTGTGGAAGGTTTTTAAAGGTTATGCTCAGCTAAAAAAGAACTCCTCTGACAGCCCAGTGCCGCCAAATGATTTTCTGGAATTCATGAGGACGATATTTAAGGGCACCAAGGCAGACTTAAATCTTTTCAAGAAGGCTTCGATGCGGTACTTTTACTCTCTTAAGATGAATGCGAAAGAAAGTGAACTAAGCAGTATATTCTTCGATCGCAATTCGATAGTTGCAATGGGTTATTTCCTGGACAGACTGAATAATCCTTTAGAAGGAGGGGTTTTGGGTTTGAAAAAACCAAAGGAGGAATTACTAGAAGAGTATTTTGAGCGGTATCCCGGCTTTTTTGCAAACGATGATTTGAAGCTCACTTTTGTAATCGGAATGATCCACGCTCTTGTTGTGGCGATTCAGAAAGACCAGGGTTACACCGGTACAGCCGACCAGAGGATCAAGGGTTACAGGATGAAGCCAGACGACTTCAAAGAACATCTCACGTATCTCAGAGATAAGTACAAGCACTATTCGAAGAAGATAAAAAACGCCTCTCATATTGGATTTGTCGAGAAGCTCTTTGAACTCGCGGGAAGATATCAGCTGAATGCCGGAATGAAATGGAAGTCGTCGCTGACAGACCTGAATTATGCATTCTTGTGTGGAGAAGCTTCGAAAAATCTGTTGATGGGTTCATCTGAAAAAGAAGTTGCCGAGGAAGCAACTGTAGAAGAGGAGGAATGAGCATGGCGGACTTGGTTAAGAACCGGCATGAGATAGTCTTTATTTATGATGTGAAGGACGGCAACCCTAACGGAGATCCTATGGATGAGAACAAACCGAGGATGGATGAAACTACCGGGCTAAACATTGTCTCGGATGTCAGACTTAAGAGAACAATCAGAGACTATATGGGGAAAGTGCAGAAGGTAGAACGTCCTGAAGGCTACGAGCAAGAGGTCTTTATTAACGGAGATCCTGTTACGTCAGAACAGCGGGCAAAAGAGCTGATTTCCGACATAACCGACAGTAAAAAGTACGATAGACAGAGGGCATCAGAGGCTCTTCTTAAGAAATGCATAGATCTGCGTCTTTTCGGCGGAACCGTACCGATCTCAAAGCTCAATATGTCTATAACCGGGCCAGTTCAGTTCAGATTCGGCAGATCTCTTCACAGGGCCGATTCTGTCTTTGTTCAGGGCACGGCGGCTTTTGTCTCAAAGGAAGGAAACGAGCAACGAAGTTTCAGCGAGAAATGGCAGCTCCCCTATTCTTGCATCGCATTTTATGGTGTTCTCAATCAGAATACTGCAAAAGAAACACTCCTAACTGACACCGATGTCGATTGTCTCTTTGAAGCCTTGTGGGATGGCACCAAAGATTTAATTACCCGCTCCAAGATGGAACAGCTCCCAAGACTTCTTATAGATGTTGTTTATAATGATGAGACAAACTTCCACATTGGCGAGCTTGATAAAGCTATTGAGCTGAAATCTGAGATTCCGGACGAGAAGATCCGTGGGATCAAAGACTTCAAACTTGAGATTTCCGAACTTAAGGGACTTCTTGATAGATACAGCAGCAACATAATGAAAGTCCGATACAGAATAGACCCTAGACTGAAGCTCACCCTCAATGGCGAACCATTCGAGATAGAAGGTTTACTGGAGGGCAAGACCGAAAAACTGGAAAAGTGAGGTGAGGACTCATGAAAGTCCTCGTCTTCGACATAGCCAGTGACTACGCCCATTTCAGAAAGCCATACACCACGACATCGGCGCTGACTTATTCGGTCCCGCCGCGTACAGCCGTCGTTGGTTTGCTGGGAAACATTATTGGCGTTCAAAGTGGAGGCTTCGGCAAGAGCGAGCAGTCAGATTATTTTGAGGCCAAGGGCTTGAAGACTGGTGTCAGGGTTTTAAGGCCCGTAAGAAAGACCACTTTCAATCTGAAATACCTCCACACGAAGAGCGGAGGCAGTATCCTTGTTCCCGTCGAATGTGTCGTCTCCCCCAAGTATCGGATCTATGTCACAGGAAGTATGGAACTCTTGTTGACTTTGAGAGGAAAACTCAAGAACCATGAGACACACTTCACTCCTTACCTTGGCATTTCTGAATTCATAGCCTCTGTAGATTACGTCGGAGAATATGAAGCAAATGATATGAATGGTGAGGTATTGGTCGATTCCATAGTCTATCTGTTTGATGAGGGAGAAATCAGATTCGAGAGCGGGCTAAATCTCTTCCGTGAGACACATGCGATTTCCATGGATAACGAGAGGAGAGTCCAGAGTTACTCGGAAATTGCCTATGAAGAAGACGGTAAACGAATTCTTTTGTTAAAGAGCCCTCCTCAGTCTGAAATCGTGAAAATAAAAGGAACTCAAGAAGAGGTGGTAATGCTTGTCTGAAGTTTATTCCCATCCAGCAAGAGAAGGTGAAGAGCCCAGGCCGTTGATGGATCATCTCGATGGTGTCTATCACCTAATGATTTCCGAGATCGAAACGGCGAGCCTATTCATGGACTTTGAAAATCTGCTCGGGGTCGATAAAAAGACCCTGGGCTTTCTGGTTAAGGCCATCGCATACTTACATGATCTCGGAAAAGCAACTCCTGAGTTTCAAAATAAGATCATGAAACGCAGATTCAACAGCGACAGGTCCAAGCATTCTGCTTTAGGAGCTTTTGCAATAGGAAAGTACTTGATGCAGAAAGCACCAAAGGAAATTCAACATCTCATCCCGGTAATAGTGAGTCTCCTGAAGCGGCACCATGGTCACGCTGAAAATCCAGGATTCGGTTGTGACCTGGATAGCGATTCAGAACTCATAGAATGGCAGCTCTCAAATCTGAACGAAGATTTTCTTGAAGAACTTCGTATGAAAATCGATGTTCCACGACTGGACAAAGATGAATTAAGTGATCTCGTCTACGATTGGCAGGATTATTACGAAGATTTCTTCCTGGACGATAGAAAGGATATCCGACCTTTTGTATTGTATATGTACCTCTCATCCCTTCTGCGCTGGGCAGATGAAACCGACGCTGCCTTCAGAAATAAGCCATTGCCTAAGAGGGACGATCTTCCCGAAACACTTGTAGAAGATTACAGGAAAGCGAAAGGTTTTGACATGCCGGGAACAGATCCCATGAACCTTCTTAGGAGCAAATTCTACGACCTTGCGACATCAAATATCGACTTCAAAACTGGTACTCTCAGAGGTCCTACAGGTATCGGGAAAACATTGACTCTTCTCTCACTGGCACTGAAATTGCGAAGCAAACTAACGAAAGAAGGTTATATTCCCAGGATTATATATTGCCTACCTTTCCTGAGCATAATAGATCAGACTTACGATGTTGCGCGAAAACTCTTCATTGAAACGGGTCGGCCCGAGCCGACTCCAAATCAATTATTACAGCAGCATCATCTTTCGGAGATAGATTTCTCCACAGATAACGAAGATGAGAACTACGAGAAGTACGAGGCAGACCTCCTGATAAACTCATGGAACAGCGAGCTAACTATCACTACATTTGTGAGCTTCTTCCATTCTATTTTCACAAGAAAAAGAACCCCAAAATTCTTCAGGATCCCGGGTTCCATAGTTCTGCTGGACGAAATTCAGGCAATTCCCACAAGATACTGGGCCCTTACCGGGAAAGTGATGCAGCTACTCGCCCAATACGGAGGTACAAGATTCATATTCTCCACGGCAACCATGCCATCGTGTTTCGGCTTAAGCGGCGAATCTCTTGTCAATGAAGATATTCCGCTTAACAGGTTTGAACTGGAGCGTATAGACGAGATGACCTTTGAAGAATTCACAAGCAACCTGCTGCCAAATGCTGTGGAAGAAGCAAGGTCATCTGGGAAGTCCCTGATGATTGTTATGAACACAATAGCTTCGGCTGAAGCTGCTTTCAAGGAAATTCTCGAGTTGCATGATGTAGAAGTTGAAAAGCTTTACTATCTTTCTACAAAAGTCCCGCCGAAAGTTCGAAGGCAAAGAATTCAAAACATAAAGGACGAAGACGGCCCTTGCATACTGGTTACAACCCAGCTTGTCGAAGCCGGTGTTGATCTAGATTTCGACTACTGCATCCGCGACATGGGTCCCCTGGACAGCATCGTTCAAGTCGCAGGAAGGGTCAACAGATCCAGCAGAAAAGACAGAGGAAGAATAAGACTTGTTGAATTAACTGACTTCAACGGACACCGTGCGCCGAGCAAGATCTATGACTCAGTTTTGTTATCTGCTACCAAAAAAGCTATTAATAGCACCCTATACAATGAATCGGAACTCTATTCACTCGTTGAAGACTACTTCGAAGCTATTGAAGAATCGGGCTTCGAAATGCAATCAAAGGAAATTCTGGAAAGCATATACAAGCTCGAATTTGCCAACATCGCGGATTTTAAGCTGATCGATGAGAGCGGTAGGAGATACCCCGTGTTCCTTGAAATTGACGATGAAGCAGAAACCGCCTGGCAAGAATACACAGACATCCTTCAAAGACCCACTACCGCTGAAGACAAATTCAAGCTACTCGCGGAAAAGAAAAGCATAGTAAGAAAACTCGCACCTTACATAATCAACTATCGTGTAAAACATGATGAGAGTGAAGCCGATCTTCCGCCCGTGGTAGGCGGTTTCTGCTACGTTCAGAAAGACGAGCTGGAACGCTACTACAACGAGTTGACGGGTTTTCACTTGTCCGGGTGTGACGTCTATTGATAGAGATAACCGGTTATCTTGTGCTTTCATATTCGAACTGTGCCAGGGAAGCGTGGTTAGTGGCCCATAGAATATTTCCAGAAAGCGAAAACATGAATCTTGCCCTAGGTCGTCTCATCCATGAAACCTCCTACGAAAACAGAGGAGAAAAAGATATCGCCATAGATAACATACGACTGGACATGGTCGAAGAGAAAAAGGGAAGAACGATCGTCAGTGAAATAAAGAAGTCCAAGTATTCACTTGAAGGGGCCAGAGATCAATTGCTTTTCTACCTGCTGCGCCTGAAAGAAATGGGAGTCGAAGCGAATGGCCAGTTACTTGTTCCAAAAGAAAAGCGGAAGATCGAAGTTATGTTGACAGCAGAAGAAGAAGCAAGAATCAAGACATTGTGCGATGAGATCCAAGCCCTTGTTGAGGGGCCGATTCCGTCTCTAGAAAGAACTCAGAACAAGTGCAAGAACTGCGCATACTACTCTTACTGTTGGGTGTGATGATATGAAACGGATGCTGTATCTATTCACTTCGGGAAAGTTATTGAGGATGAACAACACTCTTGTCTTCGAGAAAGAAGACGGAAAGAAGGTCCATCTTCCGGTGGAGCAGACGGATTCCATATGCGCTTTTGGAGAGTTGGATCTCAACAAAAGAGTGTTGGAATTTCTGACCCAAAAACAGATCCCTCTCCACTTTTTCAACCGATACGATTACTATTCAGGGACATACTATCCAAGGGAGCACCTCAATTCCGGCTTCCTGATACTTCAACAAGCTAATTTCTACAACGATCCGGAGAAACGTCTTGACCTTGCGAAGAAATTTGTCAGCGCCTCGATGACCAACATGCTTAATGTTCTGGCATACTACAACCGACGTGGAAAAGACATGGAAAACGCGATCGAAAGCCTGAATTCATTGAAAGATCGACTGGTAGAAACTGCAAGCATCGACGAATCAATGGCCATAGAAGGCAACTTCAGAGATCTCTATTACAAATGCTTTGATGCAATAATAGATAACTCAAGCTTTGAGTTCGTATCAAGAACTAGGCAACCACCCCTGAACAGACTCAACGCATTAATAAGCTTCGGGAACACAATGCTCTATACCACAGTGCTGGGAGAGATCTACCGCACACATCTTGATCCGCGGATTGGGTACCTTCACACAACTAATTTCCGTAGCTTTTCTCTGAATCTGGATGTCGCCGAGGTCTTCAAACCTGTCCTTGTAGACCGTCTTATCTTCTCCCTGATAAACAAGAAACAGATACAGGCGAAGCACTTCGCTAAACATCTGGAAGGGATTTACATGAACGACTCTGGAAAAGAGACTTTTGTGAGAGCATATGATGAGAAATTAAAGACAACGATAAAGCATCCGGCATTGAAAAGAAACGTGTCGTACCGGTATCTGATTCGCCTGGAGCTTTACAAAATCGAAAAGCAGATTACTGGCGAGCGCGAATACATTCCCTGGAAGGAATAGAACGTGTACATTCTTCTCGTCTACGATATCGGGGAAAAAAGAGTGAACAAAGCGCTAAAGATCTGCAGGCAGTATATGGACTGGGTTCAAAATTCCGTGTTTGAGGGCGAGTTGACAAAGGCAAGCCTCGAGTCCCTTAAAAAACGCCTGGGAAGAATGATGAACAAGGAAGAAGATTCAGTACGAATCTACAAACTTAGGTCAGAAGATCATTTAACCATCGAAATACTCGGAATAGATAAGAAACAAGTAGCTAACGATGGAGTTATATAGAAAAGAGGTGTGGGAAAAATGGAGAGTGGACCGATCACATTTAAGGTGAAGACTCTTACCCCGCTATGGACCGGCGGGTCAGATGGAAAGATGGACCGGGTACACGAAACGGGAATCATAGGAAGCATTAGATGGTGGTATGAAGTCATCGCGAGGGGGCTCGGCTATTACGTTTGCGATCCAACCTCAGATAATCGCTGTAAATTATCAAGCAAAGAAAAAGACAGTAAGGAAAGACTTCAAACCTTTGTCCTGCCTGTTATCTATTTGGAACTACAGATTGGAAGAGAATGTTCAATTTGATTTCAACAGCTGAAGGCAAGCAGCCGGTTAAAGGGAATGAACCCTCCTCACAAATTACAACCAACGATATTAACGAGAATTGGTTAAGCAGGGTCTTTGAGAAAAACCGTTATGCCATGAACTATTTTGGCTCTTTTGAGCTTGGAGTTCTTCCAAGGTGCGATAGAGATCAAATTGAAGAGCAGCTTAAGGCTGTCCTTTCAATTATGAGCAACTTTGGTTCTCGAGGGGCTAAGCCCCAATTTGGTAATGGCCTCTTTGAACTCACTGATGATACAGGAGAACCAATAGAATCACTTCGGATGATCAACAGATTCCTTAAGGAAAATTGCTTTATCAAAAAAAGCGATCACAAGAAAGGCTTTTCGCTGAAGAACTACTGGAAAATCGAGACAGAAGTTGGAAAATCTCTTCCACCAGCGAACCTGAAGTATGTGGGCAGAGAAGTTAAGAACTTGTATATCCCGTCGACCCCTGATTCATGGAAAACACCGGGGGATCGACAGAAATACTAGAATTTTGTTCTTCCATTGTAAATGGGATTTATAAGACATTGGTCTTTGAAAAACAGGCATGAACATAATTTGCCTCAAAACACTGAAAATACTATATAATCTATATAATAATGGGCTCCCAGACTACCTATGAGGAATTGAAACTCTTTCCAGATGCGATAGCCAAGAAAGTCTATGCCGCTCCCAGACTACCTATGAGGAATTGAAACTGATAAGATTTGCTTCGAGGTTATCAGTGAATGTGGCTCCCAGACTACCTATGAGGAATTGAAACAAAAGCGATCGAGGCAAGAGAGAAGTCGTAAGAACTGCTCCCAGACTACCTATGAGGAATTGAAACGTGTCGTCTCTATATCCTCCATCGCCACAGATCTGGGCTCCCAGACTACCTATGAGGAATTGAAACATGAGTCTTCTTGTTCGGTTTCTTCGGAGGGTCCGGGCTCCCAGACTACCTATGAGGAATTGAAACTTTTTTCGGATACCTTCAAGACCTCTGCAAGTTCTTGGCTCCCAGACTACCTATGAGGAATTGAAACTGGTAAAAACGCCGTGTTCTCCGTACTCTTCACGCTCCCAGACTACCTATGAGGAATTGAAACTGAACTTTGGCTCTGTCAAGAATCTGCCTGTGCCACGGCTCCCAGACTACCTATGAGGAATTGAAACTGGCAATGCTTCTCTGATGATTTCATCGAGAGTCTTGCTCCCAGACTACCTATGAGGAATTGAAACAAGGTGATTCCTTGACTATCGAAAGCTCTTCTTTCGCTCCCAGACTACCTATGAGGAATTGAAACCCGAAGCAAAACGTAGGAGGTAGGTATGAAATCACTGGCTCCCAGACTACCTATGAGGAATTGAAACACGAGGATAGCTTTCGCACGAGCAAAGAAGAAACTGCTCCCAGACTACCTATGAGGAATTGAAACCTGTTTGGAAAGTTTGACTGGTGGTTGCACGTGAAGGCTCCCAGACTACCTATGAGGAATTGAAACATGGAAACATCAAAGTGGACGGTGAGGAGTACGCTTTGCTCCCAGACTACCTATGAGGAATTGAAACCACTGCCCTCATACTTTCACCTCCATAAGTTTCCCTTGCTCCCAGACTACCTATGAGGAATTGAAACCAATATCAAAAGTAAACTTCTCAACCACTCCACCTGGCTCCCAGACTACCTATGAGGAATTGAAACTCTTGGGGTAAATACACGTTATGATATGAAAACTTGCTCCCAGACTACCTATGAGGAATTGAAACGAGTCGGTCTCATAAAAGACTCTTGAGCGTAGTTTGAGTGCTCCCAGACTACCTATGAGGAATTGAAACAAGAATTCATTCATAGAAGCGACTTCCAAGATAGGGCTCCCAGACTACCTATGAGGAATTGAAACTTTGTTGGTGCTATAAAGGCAGGTGACTGGAAAGCAGCTCCCAGACTACCTATGAGGAATTGAAACCTGTATATCATCCCGAAACTGTTTTCTGGCGATAAGAGCTCCCAGACTACCTATGAGGAATTGAAACGTTCAGATACAGGATGGGTAACCCTACAGTGGGCATGCTCCCAGACTACCTATGAGGAATTGAAACATGTCTCGATCTTTTAGATACTTCACGACCATGTTCACGCTCCCAGACTACCTATGAGGAATTGAAACGAGTATTTAAAACTCTCTTTTCGTGGCCGGCATTACTGGCTCCCAGACTACCTATGAGGAATTGAAACATGGCTGCCTCGTATGGGATACCGAGAAAGAAGAGCGCTCCCAGACTACCTATGAGGAATTGAAACTCTTCGAGTGGGATATCGAAGATCAGAATCCAACGGCTCCCAGACTACCTATGAGGAATTGAAACAGGTCACGATTGCAAGAATCAGCTTCCACAACAGCCGCTCCCAGACTACCTATGAGGAATTGAAACCCGCCTTTCAGGATTGAGTCCGAAATGATTTCACGCTCCCAGACTACCTATGAGGAATTGAAACTCTAGAAACATTCTGTTTCCGAATCCATAATATGCGCTCCCAGACTACCTATGAGGAATTGAAACTAGCATCGGTAGCAAGAGGGTTCGCAGGAATCGAGAAAGGCTCCCAGACTACCTATGAGGAATTGAAACCATAAGCGCAAAGGCTGCCGATTCAGATAAACTGGCTCCCAGACTACCTATGAGGAATTGAAACACATATTGGATATCAAAGATACCACCACCGGTCTTCAGCTCCCAGACTACCTATGAGGAATTGAAACCAGTCGCATCGTCAACATCGATGCGATATGCACCACCTCGCTCCCAGACTACCTATGAGGAATTGAAACTGGCAGCAGCTCTCGTGGGCTTGCTCAAGGAGTTCTGGCTCCCAGACTACCTATGAGGAATTGAAACGGTATATCCGAGTTTTACGAACCAGGGATTAGTTGCTCCCAGACTACCTATGAGGAATTGAAACTTATGTTCTTGGTACCAAAGTTTCCGGGGAACAATACGCTCCCAGACTACCTATGAGGAATTGAAACTTTCTCGCCTCCTTTTCGCCAATTTCCTCTTCCTTCGCTCCCAGACTACCTATGAGGAATTGAAACCTATCCTCGCCAACCGCTTCAGCGGCGACAATAGGCTCCCAGACTACCTATGAGGAATTGAAACAGCAGATTATGGCGGGTATCGAAAAAGCTATTGAACGCTCCCAGACTACCTATGAGGAATTGAAACTATCATCCGAGAAAGAAAGTTCCTTCTCAGACGATTGCTCCCAGACTACCTATGAGGAATTGAAACAAGACATTCCCTCTTAAGTACAGCCCAATGTATTTCTCGCTCCCAGACTACCTATGAGGAATTGAAACTCAGTTTTGGAACGGCGGCCACGAGCATCGGATCGGCTCCCAGACTACCTATGAGGAATTGAAACACGGGCATTCTTATGTTATCGATGGAATCTCGTTGCTCCCAGACTACCTATGAGGAATTGAAACGAGGTATGACATGAAGAACACAAGAGGATATGATGGCTCCCAGACTACCTATGAGGAATTGAAACCCGGCTCCTCTTGGGACTGGGGGGAAGCAAGAACTCGCTCCCAGACTACCTATGAGGAATTGAAACTAGAGACGATCGCCGAGGTAGAGATTGAGAGAGTCAGGCTCCCAGACTACCTATGAGGAATTGAAACATAAGCGAGAGCAAAGCCGAGCGAACTGCTACTGTGCTCCCAGACTACCTATGAGGAATTGAAACTCGTCTGACCCAGAGTAAGAGATCTTCCCGGTCAGAGCTCCCAGACTACCTATGAGGAATTGAAACACCTCGGCAACCATTGCAAACTTCTCTGATTTAGGGCTCCCAGACTACCTATGAGGAATTGAAACTCGCACCTTTTGCTGCCACGTCTTTGAAGAACGTAGCTCCCAGACTACCTATGAGGAATTGAAACCCGGATACCAATAGACATCTGATGTTTTTTTCAGGCTCCCAGACTACCTATGAGGAATTGAAACAATATTTTAAGCGCAAATGGGATTATAACAGGACAGCTCCCAGACTACCTATGAGGAATTGAAACTGAGCCATAAGCAAAATGAAGGCCCATTCGGCATTAGTGCTCCCAGACTACCTATGAGGAATTGAAACTCACATCGCCAACGATCTTTGCCCTAATCTCATCGTTTGCTCCCAGACTACCTATGAGGAATTGAAACAAAGATATCTGACAGCGGAGGAATACGAGAATAATGGCTCCCAGACTACCTATGAGGAATTGAAACATGACTACAACTACAATCCCGCTAGCGGAGGATTGCGCTCCCAGACTACCTATGAGGAATTGAAACTCAGAGCGTCACCACTGGCTGTAATCTTCACTGAGTCGCTCCCAGACTACCTATGAGGAATTGAAACCAGAAATTTCACACGAGTCGGCGCCGGGAGAGCTGGGCTCCCAGACTACCTATGAGGAATTGAAACGCAGGTATCGAAAAGGCTATTGAACTTGAAAACAGTGCTCCCAGACTACCTATGAGGAATTGAAACAAATTGTAACATACCATTATAGCTATATATTATGCTCCCAGACTACCTATGAGGAATTGAAACGCAGTGGCACGAAAACTTAAGAGCTTTGATCAAATTGCTCCCAGACTACCTATGAGGAATTGAAACTGGGCGCCTTTTCAAAGCTTTGACTACTTTTCTAACGCTCCCAGACTACCTATGAGGAATTGAAACTCTATCATGGTTCAAAATTCATGGAAAAGGGGGTGGCTCCCAGACTACCTATGAGGAATTGAAACTGAACCTGGCAATAAGTAAGTGAACAAAATTCACGGGCTCCCAGACTACCTATGAGGAATTGAAACTGAGAAGTAATCACGCCTCCTGGTCTGCTGTGTGGGTGCTCCCAGACTACCTATGAGGAATTGAAACCTTACTTGACTACTTACCTTGATTCACGTGCATTTCGCTCCCAGACTACCTATGAGGAATTGAAACGCGCAGTTGCTAGAAATTAGAAATGCACGTGAATGCTCCCAGACTACCTATGAGGAATTGAAACTTCGCTAGCGTGATATACCCATGCAATCTCTCCTGCTCCCAGACTACCTATGAGGAATTGAAACCAAAGTAGTTGGAAAAATGGAATATAGTATGATAGGCTCCCAGACTACCTATGAGGAATTGAAACACTTTCAATGGCGGGGCAAAATTCGGGCGAATTTTGGCTCCCAGACTACCTATGAGGAATTGAAACCGAAAGGAGTGTGAGAGAGATGGTAGAAAGCAAAAGGCTCCCAGACTACCTATGAGGAATTGAAACCCTCGATCTTCGTCTCTTTCTGATAGCTCTTCTTCGGCTCCCAGACTACCTATGAGGAATTGAAACCCGGCTTAGATGACGTTGAAAAGCTCAAGTCAATCGGCTCCCAGACTACCTATGAGGAATTGAAACTCCTGAGAAATGGTGAAGGCCTCTACGGTGAATCGAGCTCCCAGACTACCTATGAGGAATTGAAACTCAAGCTGTGGTTCGAATCTACAACTCCTATACACTGCTCCCAGACTACCTATGAGGAATTGAAACGCGAATAAGACGCCAGAAAAGCTTGAGAAAATCCTGGCTCCCAGACTACCTATGAGGAATTGAAACATTCATTTGACGGGTAATTATAATTTGTTCGTTTAGCTCCCAGACTACCTATGAGGAATTGAAACCTCAGCAATACCAGAACGCGGCATACACTTTGGTTTGGCTCCCAGACTACCTATGAGGAATTGAAACCTCAGCAATACCAGAACGCGGCATACACTTTGGTTTGGCTCCCAGACTACCTATGAGGAATTGAAACCTTTCTCATAATCAGTATAGTCATCTATCTCAACTGCTCCCAGACTACCTATGAGGAATTGAAACATGCGAATATCAATATTGGCAGTCACCACCTTTGTGCGCTCCCAGACTACCTATGAGGAATTGAAACTGAATGGGCACCGGGTGAGGCGCCGTGGGATACTTCGCTCCCAGACTACCTATGAGGAATTGAAACGTACTTGCAGAGAGGTAACAGTGCACGAAAATAAGTGCTCCCAGACTACCTATGAGGAATTGAAACTACCCAGGCTCATTTGACCTTTTCAACCCCGGAGTAGCTCCCAGACTACCTATGAGGAATTGAAACTTGCCTCGGTGCTTCCGGGAAGCCAGGGAACATCTTGCTCCCAGACTACCTATGAGGAATTGAAACTGGAGCAAATCTAACCGACTTCGCTATGCAATTTAAGCTCCCAGACTACCTATGAGGAATTGAAACGCAATTCTGCAGAGACTAGCTTTCGCAACGTTTCAGCTCCCAGACTACCTATGAGGAATTGAAACTCGAGTTCTTTGAAAGCATCCCGCCAGTCGTGAAATGCTCCCAGACTACCTATGAGGAATTGAAACGTAGTGCACGAAACCATTTACCATACTCTGAAGTTCGCTCCCAGACTACCTATGAGGAATTGAAACCTTGCTTACACATATGAGGATAATGACTGGGTATAGCTCCCAGACTACCTATGAGGAATTGAAACATGAGCAGTGGAAGAAAGTCAACGAAGGATCGAGCGCTCCCAGACTACCTATGAGGAATTGAAACTCTCCGTCAGTATATGGCGTAGCGTTTCCTACATAAGCTCCCAGACTACCTATGAGGAATTGAAACCTTGCGGAAGGCTGGCTACCGCTCGTAGATGAACCGCTCCCAGACTACCTATGAGGAATTGAAACGAAACCGTACTATCATGAGCGCAAAAAAATAGGGCTCCCAGACTACCTATGAGGAATTGAAACTTGAGTTCTTTGAAAGCATCCCGCCAGTCGTGCGCGCTCCCAGACTACCTATGAGGAATTGAAACCCGGTTTCCTGAACACGATTCCTTTGGAAAAGGGCGCTCCCAGACTACCTATGAGGAATTGAAACTCTCTCCAATTGTTACATCTGCCAGCCCCTTGACGAGCTCCCAGACTACCTATGAGGAATTGAAACTATAGAGGGTAACTGGATTCACGTACGAGACATATAGCTCCCAGACTACCTATGAGGAATTGAAACCTTTGGAAACCATTTTAAACAGAAGGCCGACTTGACGCTCCCAGACTACCTATGAGGAATTGAAACTCTTGATCGGGATCTCAATGGGCCCGGTAGATCCGAGCTCCCAGACTACCTATGAGGAATTGAAACGTAGGAAGCCAGCTCCCAACAAGCACATCGGCAAAGGGCTCCCAGACTACCTATGAGGAATTGAAACCCGATCCTTCTTTGATATCGAAGGGCCAGACGGTGAGCTCCCAGACTACCTATGAGGAATTGAAACAAATCCCATTCAGGAAAACGGGTCGAGAGTTTGTCGCTCCCAGACTACCTATGAGGAATTGAAACCTCAAGTACAGATGGACCACCTGACCAATTGGATAGGCTCCCAGACTACCTATGAGGAATTGAAACTCTCCGTCAGTATATGGCGTAGCGTTTCCTACATAAGCTCCCAGACTACCTATGAGGAATTGAAACTTCTGTCGGGATAGTATGGCAACTTCGAGATTTCTGCTCCCAGACTACCTATGAGGAATTGAAACCCGAAGTCTCTGTTATATTTTTTCTCAGATACGCTGCTCCCAGACTACCTATGAGGAATTGAAACGCGAATAAGACGCCAGAAAAGCTTGAGAAAATCCTGGCTCCCAGACTACCTATGAGGAATTGAAACCCGGTTTCCTGAACACCATTCCTTTGGGAAAGGGCCGCTCCCAGACTACCTATGAGGAATTGAAACTTCAGCGTTGGCAAGTCAATGTTTGAGAGCTTCAGCGCTCCCAGACTACCTATGAGGAATTGAAACTTGTTCATCATGTTCAAAGGAGGCCTCAAGAGCAGTGCTCCCAGACTACCTATGAGGAATTGAAACTTGTATGTGATATGCTGGCTTGAGCCGGCCATAAAGGGCTCCCAGACTACCTATGAGGAATTGAAACTTCCTGTATTGAAACCTTGGATAGACCAGATAGGATAGCTCCCAGACTACCTATGAGGAATTGAAACCTAGAGCAAATAAAGAGCAACAGAAGCTCGAACATCGCTCCCAGACTACCTATGAGGAATTGAAACCAGCACAAATGAACCGGCCTCCGCAGTTGCCGCCTGCTCCCAGACTACCTATGAGGAATTGAAACTCGCATCATAAACCGCCTTTTCGCCTAATGCCTTAACGCTCCCAGACTACCTATGAGGAATTGAAACTGTCAAAAAAATATGTTGGTGACGTAGAGGCAGCTGGCTCCCAGACTACCTATGAGGAATTGAAACCGTGGTACTTTCCAACTGGCAGTAATATAGTACTCGCTCCCAGACTACCTATGAGGAATTGAAACTTTGCTAACGTGATATACCCATGTAGTCTCTCTTCGCTCCCAGACTACCTATGAGGAATTGAAACTTTTGTGAGTTAGGAAAAATGGAATCTAACATGATGCTCCCAGACTACCTATGAGGAATTGAAACTAGTGTCTATAATCGGCTATTCAAGTTAACATTGGAGCTCCCAGACTACCTATGAGGAATTGAAACCGATGCAGAGATGCTTCTCTAAAGGAGCCGTTTCCGCTCCCAGACTACCTATGAGGAATTGAAACCTATATTTAATCGAGGGAGTCGGAGGAATGAAGAGAGCTCCCAGACTACCTATGAGGAATTGAAACCTTGTTCTCTATCAGTAAATAGACCTTTCTCTATTGCTCCCAGACTACCTATGAGGAATTGAAACGATTATTGCCCTATCAGTCGGATCCGCTTTCTCCAGCTCCCAGACTACCTATGAGGAATTGAAACCTTGCTACTTAGACTCACGCGCATTTCTAATGGTCAGCTCCCAGACTACCTATGAGGAATTGAAACTCTATGAACCATGTGACCACTATGGAGGCATATCCTAGCTCCCAGACTACCTATGAGGAATTGAAACCAGCTGCAACCGTGGAGCATCTCGGACAGAACGGATCGCTCCCAGACTACCTATGAGGAATTGAAACTGGGAGAGGACTTTGCGTGGCTAACGGGGCTCTTGACAGGCTCCCAGACTACCTATGAGGAATTGAAACTTTCCCATCTCAAAGAAAAGATAGGTGGCTTTCGCTCCCAGACTACCTATGAGGAACTGAAACTAGAAAAATTGGCAAAGTTTTATATTCCGCAGGAGCATGCTCCCAGACTACCTATGAGGAATTGAAACTTTCAAAGAACGAAGCGTGGGATGTATTTCTTTCAGCTCCCAGACTACCTATGAGGAATTGAAACAGTGCTACTACTTCAGGGCTTCACGGCGGTTCTTGCTCCCAGACTACCTATGAGGAATTGAAACATCGGGTAATTTATAGCTGGGTGTGAGTTATAAATCGCTCCCAGACTACCTATGAGGAATTGAAACTTTGAAATGTATCGACAAATGATACTAACTGAAGGGCTCCCAGACTACCTATGAGGAATTGAAACTTTTGCGGACACAAGCGGGACATTCAAAGCATATCGCTCCCAGACTACCTATGAGGAATTGAAACCCAGAGCAAATAAAGAGCAACAGAAGCTCGAACATCGCTCCCAGACTACCTATGAGGAATTGAAACTCTGCCACGTGGACAAGCTCTTGCCCTCTGTAGAGCTCCCAGACTACCTATGAGGAATTGAAACCCGGATTTCTGAATACGATTCCTTTGGAAAAGGGTCGCTCCCAGACTACCTATGAGGAATTGAAACGTTAGGTACACTACTATACTATACTACTAAGTACACGTGCTCCCAGACTACCTATGAGGAATTGAAACGTGAGTCAGAGTTGGCTACAAGTCTAGAAATTAGGGCTCCCAGACTACCTATGAGGAATTGAAACCTTGCTACTTAGACTCACGCGCATTTCTAATGGTCAGCTCCCAGACTACCTATGAGGAATTGAAACTGTTATCGATGGAATCTCGTTCTCTTCTCATCCATAGCTCCCAGACTACCTATGAGGAATTGAAACTAGTATCCTAAAGTGAAGGCGGTGTGTAAGTATGAGGCTCCCAGACTACCTATGAGGAATTGAAACTTAATGAGTCGGAGCTAGCTACAGACCTTGAAATTGCTCCCAGACTACCTATGAGGAATTGAAACCGCTACCGATCCCGACTATGCGAAGAAGCTGACAAGGCTCCCAGACTACCTATGAGGAATTGAAACCAAAAGAGATCTCTTTTTTTTGCGCTCTTATCCTGGGCTCCCAGACTACCTATGAGGAATTGAAACTAACTGATGAGCTGCCAGAAGATATAATAGTGTGGGCTCCCAGACTACCTATGAGGAATTGAAACACTAAAATTAGGCATTTTTAGCCTAAATCTATATAGCTCCCAGACTACCTATGAGGAATTGAAACATGAAATATCTATCCATTCCCCAACATTAGTAGCAGCTCCCAGACTACCTATGAGGAATTGAAACCCCCGATTTTGAAATTTCCCCCAACATTCAGGGAAATGCTCCCAGACTACCTATGAGGAACTGAATCTTGAGAGAGAGTTCAATGAACTGGTCAAGGACTGCAGCTTGGGACATTTTACAAACTAGAGACATATTGGTTCAGTAGTCTACGGAAAAGGATCAAAGAGATATCACTAAAAGAGCAGGAAGGATCTCTCTTCCTTCCTGCCGTTAGGGTGTGTGAGTGGAGCAGTTGCAAGGGAAAACCAGTTGCAAGTGCCAAGTTGTGAGTTGCAAGAATAAGAGCTGCTGTACGCTGGAATAGCGGTCCTCGGTCAGCCGTCATCGGTCCTCCGATTTTTCAAGAGATTTGGAGAGTTTCCAGAGCATTCTATTAATGCTTTCGGCCTTCCTCTCGATTAGTTCAAGCTGATTTCGATTCATATAGCCAAACTCAAAGGAAATCTCAAGCTGGGCAACCGTCTCGTTCAGAAAATCCGCTTTACGATGCCTGCTGATCGCTGGAAAGACCGCTTTACTCTAAGAACCCGCCGAACGATAAAGGACAAGCTACCTGGGTAATGACTCCTTCTCTTCTTCTTTCATCAGAATCGCTCTTTCCCAGTCGAAGTGAAGGACTGTCTCGCGGTTCACGGCCTCTCCCCTGTCTCTGGAGACTATGACTCTCAGTTCATCTTTCGGCGCGCTGTTGTCATAGAAACGTTCGTGATGAAGCATGATTATCGTATCCGCGCAAGCGTTTATCTCTTCAGCGTCATGAAAGTCCTTCTGTTGAGGTACCTTGAACGGATTATCCATGACCGTCCTCTTCATCTGACTACCGAGAATAATGGGAATCTCAAGAAGCAACGAGAGCTCCTTGAACCAGTCGATCTCTCCCTCTCTCTCGCAAATCAGCTGCAGGTAATCGACGAAACAGACGTCGAAATTGAGCGAGGACTTCTCCTCCTCGATTTCATATGCCACTTCGTCTATCGCCCAGTCTCTGAGATCGAAGAAGAACAACGGAACCCTGTTCAGCTCTTCTCTCAAGCGCTCCGCATCTTCATAGTCTCTGAAGTGGCTCGAAGCAAACCTTTCCTTTAGCTGTGCAGTACTTTTCTCAAGTGTTACGTATGCGGTCTTGATTCCATCTCTCGCGAATCTGTAGGCCATATTGAGCATCAGTGTAGTCTTTCCCTGAGAGGGTCTCGATCCTATCACGACAAGGTCCGTTTCTCTCATAGGTTGAAGGACGTCGTTAAGTTTCTCTATCGGCCATTTGTACTCAGTCATTTCATTCACCTCCATAGAAATAGTTGTCAGTCAACGGTTCGCCGTTCTCCGAAAAGGTCAGATTCAATGGCCTAACCGCTCTTATGTTCTGTCAATAAACCGCTTCCTTGGACTGCTAAAGCTTCTTCTGCTATCATCATCATCGGGAGGTGTGATGATGGCTTTCAGATTCAAGGACCTCGAGGTTTGGAAGTTGAGCAAGGACTTCGCAAGGGATATCTACTCAGTTACCTCAACTTTTCCGGAGGAAGAGAGATACGCTTTGGTTTCTCAACTTCGCAGAGCCGCAGTCTCCGTTATGTCTAACATTGCCGAGGGGGCCGGCCGCCAATACAGAAAGGAATTCGTTCATTTCCTCTACATGGCCCGAGGCTCCCTCAATGAGACAGTTTCTCAGTTGGAACTTTCGTTCGAATTCGGCTACATCAACAAAGAGACTCTTGGGACTATTGAAGAGAGTGCCGAACGCATTAACCGCATGCTCTGGAAACTTTCGAAATCACTTGCTCATTCCACTTCGGAGAACGGTCAACGGTGAACCGTTAACTCTCTTGGGGTAGGTCAAGATCTTACGAACCTCCCAACAGGCAAGAAACTTCGTTGTCAGCTGCTGACTCAGAGGTTGGTCAAGATCTTAAGTACCTGCTACCCCATACCCCCAGCGCACAGCCTTCAGCGGCTCTTTCACCACGAAGCGGAACTTGACTCGCCGAAGGCGAGACTGGCCTTTGCGAACCAAAGACTGGCCTGGCGTAGCCTGACTGGCTATTTTGTCGCCTCCTGCGAAGCAGCATCACTTCCCCGGATGCTCTTCCGGGCATCACTTCCTCGCGCCAGCGAGCATCACTTCCTGGCGAAGCCCGCCGGTCCTTGCTCTACCCAGCCTTCAGCGCTCAGCGGTTCTTCCCAGCAGGTCCTTTTCATCAATCACCCGATCTCCTGGCATCCTGCTGTTCTTTCGCCCCTTTTCGGCTATGGAAATACTTGATTGATCTCTTCATCCATTCCATGATCTCTTCATTCACTTCGTAGATATCGTTCAGCTCCTCGGCATCTCCGATCTCTTCTGCGTAGGCCTCTGTTATCTTCTCTCTCAAGGTCGCTTCATAGCGCCGGACATCCAGAAGCGCTGCCGCGCGAAACATCTTTATGCTCTCTTCGACCTTGTCTATCATCTTCAGGGCCTTCGCAACGAGAAGGTAATTCTCCGCCTCGAAGGGATCGAGAAGCAGCGCTCTTTGAAGCCATGCGAGGGCATCGAGGGGTCTGTTCAGCTCGAGGTAAAGCTCACTCATTTCCCTTAACGCATTGCGGTCGTCGTTATCGTATGAGAGGGCCAG
>Ga0334901_1001366_pt1 | contig 26163 bp, 23 predicted proteins | sample GraSluR3_MG_3_FD_207216 | JGI IMG/M metagenome (GOLD analysis project Ga0334901, IMG submission 207216) | Sludge microbial communities from methane-producing bioreactor in Wageningen University, Netherlands - Granular Sludge_15_08-R3 | ecosystem: Engineered > Bioreactor > Anaerobic >... | reverse complement strand
GTGGATAAAGACGAATAGACAGAAAAAGAGCATTTAAACAATGCTCTTTTTTTTTATAAAGGCAAACCTGACCCCTCCCGGTAGAGGTCTCAAATAACAACCGCTTCTGCGGCGGAAGTTTCACTTTACCCTCGATATAAGCGTCGGTAATCTCGCCTTCCGGCTTGAACCGACGCTAAATACCAGGGTTTGTTCAACTAACCGCCGCAGTAGAAAACCGCTTCTGCGGCGGAAGTTTCACTTTACAGTCATAAAATTTGTAACTAAGCATAAGTTTGTCATAAGAAAAATATTTTGGAGGGATTATTATGAAGGACAACCGGGGGGATAATAGGTTAAGGATGTCCATTATTCTTAAATCCGTAGGAATTGGGTATGGTTTTTCGTTGATATGCTTTTTGCTGCTTGCAGTTCTTGTTACATATACACGCCTTTCGGAAGCCATTGTACCTACTGTGACCCAGGGAATAATAATAATCGGGCTTGCAATTTCCGGGGCCGGTGCTGCTGTAAGGTCCAAGGCCAGGGGCTGGCTTTACGGTATCATCTGCGGAGTTCTGTTTATCGGGGTTATTCTTATAGTCAGCTGGATAGCGGTGGAGGGTTTTACCTTTGACAGGTATATTTTTTCGAAGGTTGTTTTGGGAATACTGGTAGGGGCTATCGGAGGAATGATAGGAATAAACCTTACAAGGTAAAGAAAACTGCTTTTAATAATAACTTTCATGTGCTATAATTTTAAAGGTAATAAACAGGTCGATTAAAAAAGCGCCAACTATCAGGAGGGGGTAACGACATGAAGTACATAAAGACAATAGTAGGAGCAATATTTAAAGATACTGCCGACAAGGGCGGCTGTGGAGAATGCCAGTCTTCATGCCAGTCCGCATGCAAGACCTCATGTACCGTTGCAAATCAGGAATGTGAGAACAGGTAATAAAAAAGCAGCCGGGCTGCTTTTTTTCAGTAAAAATCAAAAACAGTAAACACGACAGGATGATACAAATGGCTTTAATACATAAATACATTAAAAACAAAGTTCCGATAGTGCTGGATGTGGCAAGCGGGGCTGTCCATGTGGTGGACAGTCTTGTATTCAGGATACTTGATTATTATCCGGAATATGATGATGCATTTATACAGGACAAGCTGAGGGGCGAATATTCTCAGGAAGAAATAGAAGAAGGCCTAGGGGAGATAAAACAGCTAAGGGCGGAAGGGCTTCTGTTCTCGGAGGACCGTCATGCAGATACAGCAAAACGAAGGTTTGAGGATAACGTAGTTAAAGCGCTATGCCTGCATGTTGCCCACGACTGCAATCTAAACTGCAGATACTGCTTTGCGTCACAGGGTAATTTTAACGGAGACAAGCTTTTAATGGACTGTAATACCGCCTATAAGGCGGTGGACTTCCTTATGGAAAAATCGAAGGGCAGGCGTAATATAGAAATAGACTTTTTCGGCGGAGAGCCACTTATGAACCTGGATGTGGTAAAAAAGACAGTGGATTATGCAAGAAAGAAAGCCGGTGCATCCAACAAGACCATTAAGTTCACACTTACAACCAATGCCCTTGCCCTTGATCGCAGCACCATTGAATACCTGGATGAAAACATGTATAATGTCGTCCTGAGCCTGGACGGCAGGCAAGAGGTAAATGACAGGATGAGGTGCTTTAGGGACGGCTCGGGCAGCTATAACGCCATAACAGATAATATAAGAAGGTTTGTGCAAAGGAGAAAGGACAAAAGCTATTACGTGAGGGGAACCTTTACCAGAGAAAACCTGGATTTCTGCAGAGACGTCCTTCACATGGCGGGCCTGGGCTTTAAGGAGGTATCGGTTGAACCGGTGGTGTGCACACCCGAAGAACCCTATTCAATAAGGGAACAGGATTTGGATAGGATACTTAACGAATATGACAGGCTGTTTGACGAATGTTTAAAGAGGGAAGGGACAAGGGAAAAGTTTAATTTTTATCATTTCAATGTGAACCTGTACAACGGTCCCTGCGCGGTGAAAAGGCTTTCGGGCTGCGGTGCGGGTAATCAGTACCTTGCGGTTACCCCGGAAGGGGACATATATCCTTGTCACCAGTTTGTCGGAAACAAGTCCTTTTTAATGGGAAGCGTTTTTAAAGGCCAACTTGACAGGCACATATCCGATTCCTTTAGATACTGTCACGTGTACAGCAAGGAAGACTGCAGCGGCTGCTGGGCGAGGCTTTGGTGCAGCGGTGGTTGTCATGCAAACTCATACAACACAACCGGAAGTATTAAAAAGAGCTACAAAATCGGTTGTGAAATGGAAAAGAAAAGGATAGAGTGTGCAATAGCCCTGAAGGTTTTGTCAAGAATAAGGGAGGGAGACAATGCTAATAGGTTACAGGGGCAGTAATCCCCGTATTAACAAAAAAGCGTTTGTAGCCGAGGGTGTGGTAATAACAGGGGATTTTTCCCTGGGAGAATATTCAAGCCTTTGATATGGAACAATAGCGAGAGCGGATGTGGACAAAATTGCAATAGGCAGTCGTACCAATATTCAGGACGGGTGCATTATACACTGCAGCGGCGGTTTTCCCACCATAATAGGTGACTGCGTTTCGGTAGGGCACCGAGCGCTGCTGCACGGATGTACCATTGCGGACAACTGCCTGATCGGAATGGGATCAATAATAATGGACGGTGCAGTAATAGGCGGGCATTCGATAATAGGTGCAGGATCCCTTATTACACCGGGCAGAAAAATTCCGCCCTATTCGGTGGTTATGGGGTCCCCAGGGAAAGTGGTAAGAAGAACGTCCGACAAGGAAGCAGATGAAATTAAAAAAAGGGCCCTTGCGTATGTGGGGCTGGCGAAGGAGTATTCAGGAGTTTGATTGACGCACCGGCAAGTCAGTAATATAATGTTTCTATCAACCGATAATTCGAGGGGGAAGGGTTAATGAATTTAAAGCGGACAGTGATTTTTACAGTCGTAGTGCTGATAATTGGGCTTTCGGCATACATTCTTTCCTATGGTGCAAGTATGGGCAGCTATGACGTAATCCCTGTAAGGGATGCGATAAAATACGGCCTCGATTTAAGGGGAGGGGTATATGTGGTCCTGGAAGCCAAACCCCGGGAAGGTGTAGTGGTTTCGGACGAGATGCTTTCAAGGGCCGTTGCCACAATCAGGAACAGGGTGGACGCGCTGGGCGTAAGTGAACCGGTTATCGCAAGGCAGGGAGAAAACAGGATAAGGATTGAACTTCCTGACATAACCGACAGCCAGAGTGCTGTAGAGATGATAGGGAAAACCGCGCAGCTCAGATTCCTGGGCCCGGACGGGGAAGTGGTTTTAACCGGTGATAATGTGAGAAATGCAGAAGCGGTGTACCAAACCGAGCCTTCAGGCTTCAAAGAACCGGTGGTCGCACTGGAACTGGATTCCGAAGGTGCAAAGAGCTTTGCCGATGTAACAGGAGTAATAATGGAAATAGAGGACGTTCCGGGTTATCAGCCCGAGAGATCGATATCCATAGTGCTGGATGAAGAAGTAATATCGGCACCCGAGGTACAGGCCCATATTACCGACGGCAAAGCGGTGATAAACGGTATGCCAAGCATTGAGGCGGCAGCAGAGCTTGCCACACTTATAAAAGCCGGGGCGCTGCCGGTTGACATGGAAGCGGTGGAAATAAGAACGGTGGGTCCCACTTTGGGCGCAAATTCCCTGGAGAGAAGCGTCAGGGCGGGCTTTATAGGAATAATGCTGGTAATGGTATTCATGGCTCTGTATTACAGGCTTCCCGGACTTGTTGCCAGCCTTTCGCTGGTTATATATATAATGATAGTACTGCTGGTACTGGTTTCCATTAATGCAGCGCTGACGCTGCCCGGTATAGCGGGGCTGCTTCTGTCGATAGGTATGGCGGTGGATGCCAATGTAATTATATTCGAAAGGTTGAAAGAGGAATTGAGGAACGGCAAAAGCCTGAGGCCTGCCATTGACGCAGGGTTCAAAAGGGCATTCCGAACAATACTGGATGCCAATGTAACAACCCTTATTGCGGCGGCTGTTCTTTTTTACCTGGGTGCAGGCCCCATACAGGGATTTGCCGTAACGCTTACCATAGGAATACTGTCCAGTATGTTCACAGCTATTGTTATTACCAAAATGCTTTTGAAACTGGTTGTTGGAATGAATATTACCAGAAACACCAAGCTGTTTGGGGCATAGGGGGTGAAGCCAATGAAAATCGTAGAAAAAAGCAGACTGTGGTTTGGATTGTCGGGACTGGTAATTCTGGTTGGGCTTGTTTTCGTGATGATAACGGGCCTCAACCTGGGAATAGATTTTACCGGAGGAACCATTATACAAATCGACTTGGGAAAAAGCTTCACTACACAGGAGATCAGGGAAATAACAGACCAGTTTGATGAAGAAGCAGCCATTACCTATGCCGGGGAGAACAGGACCCAGGTACAGGTAAAAACGAAACTCGACCTTTCAGAGGCTGAAAGGGCAGAGATCTTCAACAAATTCAGGGAAAAGTACAACCTGGATGCCGAAGACTTGGTGTCCATGCAAAAAGTGGGCCCGGTAATAGGCCAGCAGTTGAAAAAACAGGCCTTTATCTCGCTGGCGGTTGCGGCGGTGGGTATGCTTATGTATATAACCTACCGCTTCGAATTCAAATTCGGTATTGCCGCCACAACCGCACTGCTGCATGATGTGCTGGTTGTACTGGCGGTGTATGCAATACTTCAGATACCGATAAACACTTCCTTTATAGCTGCAATGCTGACCATAGTGGGCTATTCCATAAACGCCACAATAGTTGTATTTGACAGGATAAGGGAAAACCGCGGCCTGTTCAAAAAGAAAGCTTCACTGGCCGAGCTTGTAAATACAAGCATAAACCAGACAATAGCAAGGTCTGTAAACACTTCATTTACTACCCTCATGACAATCAGCATGATATATCTGTTGGGCGTAAGTGCCATTAAAGAATTTGCGCTGCCCCTTATGGTTGGAATACTGAGTGGAACCTATTCATCGATTTTAATAGCGGGTCCCCTTTGGGCCATGTGGAAAGGAAAGGAAAAGCCCGGAAAAGGAAGAGCATAGGAAAGCAGCCGGAGCTGTTTTCCCATGTCCTTGTACGGTTCTTTTTTCTGACGTGGAAGGATTCCCTGTGTTTACCATCGAATATTTAAGATATATTTTAAGTAGCGGGGGTGGTACGGATGCAGATCACATATATACTGGCTCTGTTATTTGCGCTAATAGTAGCCATATTTGCAATACAAAACGCACAGCCGGTAACGGTGGATTTTATGTTTAACGAGTTCCAGGTTTCGCTGGCCCTTGTAATTTTGGTTTCGGTATTTGCCGGTGCAATAATATTGGGGTTTCTGGGAATATTCCGGCAGATAAGGACCGGGCTTAAGACCAGGGAAATGGCTTCCAAGATAAAAAAGCTTGAAGAACAGCTCAAGGATACCCAAGGCAAACTGACTGAGTCAGAGGAGAATTTGAACAAATTAACCGACGGCCTGCTGGGAAGGGAAAACGAAACAAAAGAGCCGGATGACAAACCGGCAGAATGTGAAAACGCAGAATCCTAGAAACAGCGAACAGGAAAATAGAAAGTAATCTTAAAAGGAAGCGGTGTGTTATACGGCTTCCTGTCTTTTTAAATAAGAGCCGCCGAAACGGCTGCAGGTTAACGGGATTATTTGATATGGCTATTGGTTTATTATAATATTATATAAAGCGGATTTAGGTGATGTATCTGTGTTTCATGATAAAAAATGGCTGTGCGGTTATGCCGAAAGTAAAAAAATAAACCGCCTGACCAAAACCTTAAACATTTCAGAAACCCTGGCTGCAGTACTTGTGGTCAGGGGAATTGAAACCGTTGAAGATGCGGAAAGGTTCCTGTATCCAAATATAAGTCAGCTGGCCGATCCATTTCTCATGCCGGATATGGAAGTGTCGGTGGAAAGAATCATCCGTGCTCTTGAACTGAAAGAGAGAATATGTATATACGGTGATTATGACGTTGACGGTATAACTTCCGTTTCGATTATGTTAAATATGCTGAGGGCTGTGGGCGCAGACGTGATTTTTTATGTTCCCGACAGAATGGATGAGGGGTATGGGCTTAACAGTCGTGCTGTGGAAGATATTCACGAAAAGGGTGCCCGGCTTCTCATTACCGTTGACTGCGGTACAACCTCCTTTGAGGAGATTGAACTGTGTAACAGGCTGGGTATGGATGTAATTGTTACCGACCATCACCAGTGCCGGCAGCAGCTTCCTCCGGCGCTGGGTGTCATAAATCCAAAGAGAGAGGACTGCAAATATCCCTGCAGTGAACTGGCCGGCGTAGGAGTTGTGTATAAACTGTGCACCGCCCTGGAGCAGAGAATGCGGGGCAGCAGGGCTAATGGTCCTCAGCAGGTGGTGCCTGCAGCCGGGGATATGCTGGACTTGGCAGCCCTGGGCACGGTGGCGGACATAGTACCCCTGACCGGAGAAAACCGCGTACTGGTGCACGAGGGTTTGAAGCGGATGGAAAACACGTTAAACCCGGGCCTTAGGGCCCTTATTAAGGTCTCAGGCATACGGGACGGCAGGATAAATACCGGACAGGTTGCTTTTATGCTGGCGCCCAGGCTCAACGCGTCGGGAAGGCTTTCGACGGCCCAAAAGGGTGTACGGCTTTTAACAACAGAAAATGCCGATACAGCCATTAAACTGGCCGAGGAAATGAACATTGAAAACCGTAAAAGACAGGCGGTGGAGAATGAAATACTGCATGAAGCGGTGGAAATGGCGGAAAGAATTGCCGACGCCAGCATATTTGTGCTTGCATCGGACCGCTGGCATCCCGGAGTGATCGGGATTGCAGCTTCGAGGATAGTGGAAAGGTATAACAGACCTGCTGTTTTAATGTGCATAGATGGCGATGAAGCCCGGGGCTCCGCCAGGAGTATTCCGGGCTTGGATTTGTATTCAATGCTTTCAAAGTGCAGGCACCTGTACAAGAGTTTCGGGGGTCACAGGCAGGCGGCGGGCCTGACCCTTGACGCCGGCAGCCTGGAGGATTTTACCCGGGAGATAAACAAGGTTGCTTCAGAAGATATGAAGGACATGGACGCCAGACAGGTTTTAAATGCAGACGCCGATATAACCGGTATAAATATTTCGGTTCGGGATGCGAAAGAGCTTAAGCTGATGGAGCCATGCGGCTGTGGCAATCCTGCACCGGTATTCATAAAACGAAATGTAAGGCTGACAGGGCAAAAAAGAGTAGGAAAGAGGGGGGAACATTTAAAACTGACGGCTGTTGAAAACAGTGCAGCCTATGAATGCATAGCCTTCGGCCGGGAAGAAGCCGGCCCTGCGGCAGCAAACAAAGGAACCGATATATTGTTCTCTCCAAAGGTAAATAAATGGCAGGGAAGAGAAAACCTGCAGTTGGTAATAAAGGACATAAGGGATATTGAAAAACAAATCGGATTCCTTAAAGGATGGTACGGCAGCATAAAGGATTTGGATGCAGATGAAGCCTTTATGCAGACGAACAAGTCGGGACTTACGGATAACACAGATGTACAAAGCATAAAGGACAGGTGGCGTTTTCTGTCAGAGGTCTTTAGCGAATCCTCCGGCAATATCCTGCTTGTCAACGGTTTTTCTGATGTGGTTCAGGCAATCTCGGCCCTTTCACTGCAGCCGGATGTGGAGGTATGTTTTGGACGCGTAGGTGATTATTCAAACAAGAAGAATTATGTTGTCGTACATTTTAATTCGGTAAAAGGATTGGAGAACTGTACTGGTAACATATACCTGCTTGACGGCTGTGTTCTGCCGGTGCAGCTGGAAGCGGCAGGAAAGGTTAAAGGCGGCAGGCCGGTGCTGCTTACCGGCAAAAACCGCCGCTGTATAAGTAAAGAGCTGAGGGGAGTTATCCCCGACAGAAAAGCTCTGGCCGGAGCCTATCGTTTGGTTGAAAACAACGGATGTATCGCCCTTGAAGCACTGATAAAACTTCTGGCAAAAAGGGGAATATCTCCGGCCACGGCAATGCTGGCGGTGGAGGCTTTGGCCGAAACCAACCTGATAGGGCTGAACGAAACCGGGCTGTATCTGATGCAGGCTCCTGAAAAAAAGGTGGAAATTTTAAAGTCACGGCCTGTAAAGGTCATATCGGATTTTGCCAATACTGTCGAAAACTGCTCTAATGCTATAAAAAAACAAATTTTTGATATATAATATTCAACAGGATTAATTTAGAACTGCGGGTGAATAGAGTGCTTGAAAAGCTGATTAACAAAATTGAACAGTATAATCCCGATATGGACTTAAATAGTGTCATCAAGGCTTACAGCTATGCGCAGCAGGCCCATGAGGGACAGAAAAGGGTATCCGGAGACCCCTATATAAATCATCCCGCCCATGTTGCAATGATACTGGCAGAACTGGAACTTGACCTAAACACAATTGTGGCGGGCCTGCTTCATGATGTCATTGAGGACACGGCATCCGCAATACAGGACATACAAAAGGAATTCGGCAGCGAAGTCGCACAGCTGGTGGACGGCGTAACAAAACTGGGCAAGATAAGGTATGAAACAAAGGAAGAGGAACAGGCTGAAAACCTGCGTAAAATGTTTATAGCTATGGCCAAGGATATACGGGTTATTCTTATAAAGCTTGCGGACAGGGTGCATAATATGAGGACCCTAGGGTATTTGCCGGAAGTTAAGAGAAAGGAAAAGGCCAAGGAAACCCTGGAGATATATTCTCCAATAGCACACAGGCTGGGTATGTCCAAAATTAAATGGGAACTGGAAGACCTGGCATTAAGGCACCTTGACCCCAAAGGGTATTATGAGCTGGTGGAAAGGGTTGCCAAGAAAAGGATGGAAAGGGAAGAATACATCAAAAAGGTTATAACCGAACTGCGGGAAAAGCTGAACGAAATGGATATATCCGGCAGGATAGAAGGCAGACCCAAGCACTTTTACAGCATATACAAAAAGATGGTATACCAGGGCAAGGCCTTCGAACAGATTTTTGACCTTACAGCAATAAGAATCATAGTGGATACCATTAAGGACTGCTACGGGGTGTTGGGTACAGTGCACGCAATGTGGAAGCCGATACCCGGGCGGTTTAAGGACTATATAGCCATGCCCAAACCCAATATGTACCAGTCCCTGCATACAACGGTGATAGGGCCTGAAGGCGAGCCGCTCGAAATACAGATAAGGACATGGGAGATGCACAGGATTTCCGAATACGGTATTGCTGCCCATTGGATGTACAAAGAAGGCAAAAGGGACCAGGACGAGTTTGACAAAAAGCTTTCATGGCTTAGGCAGTTTATGGAATGGGAAAGGGATACAAAGGATGCAAGGGAGTTTATGGAAACGCTCAAGATTGATTTGTTTACCGACGAGGTATTTGTATTCACTCCCAAGGGAGAAGTCATTGACCTGCCAAACGGTTCCACACCCATTGACTTTGCATATAAAATACACAGCGGTGTGGGAAACTCCTGTGTGGGGGCTAAGGTTAACGGCAAAATAGTATCGCTTGAATACAAGCTAAAAAACGGTGATATAGTGGAGATTTTGACATCTGCCAACTCGCCGGGTCCCAGCAGGGACTGGCTTAAGATAGTAAAAAGCTCATCTGCCAGAAACAGGATCAGGCAGTGGTTTAAGAAGGAGAAAAGGGAAGAGAATTTAGAAAAAGGGAAGGAAATATTTGAAAAGGGCCTGAAAAAACAGGGATATGCGCCAGGTGAAGTGCTGCGCCCCGAATGGGTGGATAAGGTACTTAAAAAGTTCGGGTTTCAGAACATGGGGGATATGTATGCCACACTGGGATATGGGGGACTTACCCTGAACCAGGTGCTGGGCCGGTTTAAGGAAGAGATGAGAAAGGAAAAGGCCGTTGAAGATAAAAGGGCCGATATTACTCTGATAACCCAGGAAGGCCCGATACAGAAGGAACGGCCGGATCCGCAAACCGGAGTGGTTGTGAAGGGTATGACCAATATAATGGTTAGGTTCGCAAAGTGCTGCAACCCGGTTCCTGGGGACAGGATAATTGGATATATCACCAGGGGAAGGGGTGTTTCGGTGCACAGGCTGGACTGTGCGAATGTCAGTGAACACCTTGAAGACGTCCACCGGCTGATTGAAGTGGAATGGTATACAGACGAGGCCAGGGGAGTTTCATATATAACTGATTTGCAGATTAAAGCCTTTGACCGGTCAGGGCTGCTTGCAGATATTACCGGTGTTGTGACAGAAGCAAAGCTACCGGTTAAGGCAATTAATGCAAGGGCAAACAAGGACAATACGGCGGTCATAAATATGACTTTGGCTATTGACAGTACGGCGCAGCTAAACCAGCTGATTAAAAAGCTTAAAACCGTTGAAAGCGTCAGTGAAGTGTACAGGGTAAAGGGTTGAAGACCTTAAGCTGCGCTTTCGCCGGACCAATAAAAACGGAGGTATAAAATGAGAGCGGTGGTACAAAGGGCTTCAAGGGGCTGCGTAATAGTTGAAAACCGGGAGACAGGCCGAATCGGGAAGGGCCTGGTGGTGCTTCTGGGCGTTGGTGAGGACGACGGCATGGAAGATATGGAATATTTGGCGGAAAAGATAGTCAACCTGAGGATTTTTGAGGATTCACAGGGCAAAATGAACCTTTCGCTCAAGGACGTGGGAGGACAGATGCTGGTGGTTTCACAGTTCACGTTATACGGTGACTGCAGAAAGGGAAGAAGGCCGAGTTTTACCAAGGCTGCGCCGCCGCAAAAAGCACAGCAGCTTTATAACGGGTTTGTGGATGCTTGCAGAGAAAAGGGCGTGAAGGTTGAGACCGGCAAGTTCCAGGCCTACATGGAATTGGAGCTGGTAAACGACGGGCCGGTGACACTCATTGTTGAAAGTAAAAGTTGAGATGAACTATAAGATGAAGAAGGAGGAACAAAAAAGTGATATTTGAAAGAGTAACTGCTGGTATATATGCAACCAATTGTTATATTATAGGATGTGAAAATACAGGGGACGGAGTTATTATTGACCCCGGCGGGGATTCTGAACAAATAATGAGAGCGGCCGCCAAAAACGGTCTGAATATCAAATATATTATTCTGACCCACGGTCATTTTGACCATACAGGTGCCCTGAAAGATGTTAAAGAACAAACCAAGGCTCCGGTGGCAGTACACCCGAAGGATGCATACATGCTGCAGCACCCGGACAAAGGCCCGTCGGCTCCGGCAGGACAATGCGGGGATGCCGAAAACGCCGAGATAATGCTTGAAGATGGTGACTTGCTTGACGTGGGAGACCTTGCCATGGAAATTTTGCACACGCCCGGACACACCGCCGGCGGAATAAGCATAAAAATTGGGGACGGCATTTTGATAAGCGGAGATACGTTATTTGCCGGCTCGGTGGGAAGGACCGACCTTCCCGGAGGGGACTACGACACTCTTATACGTTCAATAAAAACAAAGCTTATGGTGTTGGATGAAAACACAAAGGTATACCCGGGACATGGCGGGACGACCACCATCGGGAAAGAGAAGAAAACCAATCCTTTTTTATAATCGAAATAAGAATATCCCCGGGGGTTGTGGTTAAAATAATAAAAAATTTCCGGGGAGGTTATCATGAAGGGGCTGGACAGGTACAGAAGAGCGAATTTATACAAAACCGCCGCCGATATCGATTTTCACGAATTCTACGAGATGATGGAAGAAGGAATGGCCCGCACCGAAATAGCAAAGGAACTGGGTGTAAGCGAAAAGGTGGTGGATATGCTGGCGGAGGAAATTGAAAAGGATGTATAGGAATGATAACGGTTTTTGCCGAGGGTCACGATTATCATTATGAGGTTTCGGATATTCTGGCAAACTACGTCCGAAGGAATGAAATTGAATTTGTAGAATGCAGGCTTCCGGACGAAAACCGGGATGTTTTTGTGCACAGCATTAAACGGGCGGACAGCAGTGGAATAAAGCTTGAATGCAGTATAACCGGCGGGGGCAGATCGGTCTGTGAACTTGACCTGTTTGAACCGGTTAAAGATAAAGGGGACGGGTATGAAGCCAGAAAACTATATAAAAGATATGTAAAGCACAACCTGCTGAAGGCGGCGGAGAGGTTTTTCGATAAAAGTTTGCCCTGGGGAATACTCACCGGCATCAGGCCGGTGAAAATGATTCATAAATTAATGGATGAGGGTTTAGGTCAGCAGTATATTTTAAAACACCTGGTGGAGTTTTACCGGTTGTCTCCCGAAAGGGCACGGCTGGGAATTGATATAGCCCTGACCGAAAGAAAGTTTATAATTCCCTATGATAGGAAAAAGGTAAGCGTATACATTAGCATACCCTTTTGTCCCACACGCTGTTCCTATTGTTCATTTACTTCAAACGAAATGTCAAGATGGGGAAGGTTTGCCGATCAATATACAGAATGCCTTACAGACGAGATAAAAGCGACTGCGGCTGCCCTTAACAATAACGGATTCCTGTGCGATACGGTCTATGTAGGTGGAGGTACGCCAACCGCCCTCAACCTGTCCCAGCTGAAAAAAATTTTAAAGAATATAAGACGGCACCTGATAAGCCACGAGACCAGGGAGTTTACCGTTGAGGCAGGCCGGCCGGATACGCTGGACAAAGGCAAGCTGGAAGCGATAAAGGAATACGGAGCCAACAGGATAGGCATCAACCCACAGACCATGAACAAAAAGACCCTTGAGATTATAGGCAGGAAGCACAGCCCGGCAGATACCCTGTCCGCCTTTGAAACGGCAAGGCGTATGGGGCATAACAATATCAATATGGATATAATAGTGGGCTTGCCTGGAGAGAATACCGACATGGTGGAGCATACGCTTTCTGAAATAACCGGTTTAAAGCCGGAGGGGGTTACGGTGCATACCCTGGCAGTGAAAAGGGCTTCCAGGCTGCGTGAGGAATCCTTTGGCAGCCGGCTGGTCCCTGAACAGGAAGCGGAAGCCATGATGAAGCTGTCTCAAAGGCGTATTGTGGATATGGGTATGAAGCCCTACTATTTATACAGGCAGAAATCCATGGTGGGAAACCTGGAGAACATTGGCTACAGCCTGCCCGGGTTTGAAGGGATATACAATATGCAGATTATGGAGGAAAAGCAGACCATAATCGGGATAGGGGCCGGGGCTGTGACAAAGCTTGTATTCCATGAAGAGGACCGGCTTGAGCGTAAACAAAACCCGAAAAGTCTCGAGCATTATTTAAAAAGGTCAAGGCAGATTGCCGGGGAAAAGTTAGAAATTCTATCCAATATATAGGGGGGACGGCGAGTTTTAGTTGACACCGGTTGGGTTGTGGACTATAATGTTTTTAAAATCCATATTTGAATAACGACAATGACGGAAAGAGTAACCGCCGGGCGGCGTACAGGGAAGGGAAGCCGGGACTGAAAGCTTCCCAGCGTTTTACGGCAGGTGAAGGACCTTCCCGAGTTTTTCGGCCGAAAAGCGCAGTAGGCCGTTACGTTGGAAGCGTTAATTCCCACGAGCGGGATACTAATTATCCAAGCAGGGTGGCAACGCGGGCAACCCCCGTCCCTGATGACAGTTAATGCATGTCATTGGGGATTTGTTGTTTTTTGAGGAAAAAGGAGGAGAAATTATGAGTATAAAAGCGCCCAGAGGCACCAGGGATGTACTGCCGGGGGAAGTGTATAAATGGCACTACGTTGAGAGCATGTTCAGAAGGATTTGCAGTGAGTTTGGTTTTGGCGAAATAAGGACGCCCCTGTTTGAAGACACCGAACTGTTCCAAAGGGGTGTAGGCGAAACAACGGATGTTGTCCAAAAGGAAATGTATACCTTTGAAGACAAGGGCGGCAGAAGTATAACCCTGAAACCGGAAGTTACCGCACCGGTGGTAAGGGCTTTCATTGAGCACAAATTGTATGCCGATGTACAGCCTTTAAAGGCTTACTATATAACTCCCTGTTTCAGGTACGAACGGCCGCAGTCCGGGAGGCTCAGGGCCTTTCACCAGTTCGGTATAGAAACGATTGGATCGCCCTACGCTTCGGCGGATGCCGAAGTAATTTCCCTGGCAATGATGTTTTTTGAAAGGCTGGGAATTAAAGGCCTGGAACTGAGGATAAACAGCGTCGGCTGTCCAAAGTGCAGAAAGAAATATGGCGTTAATTTAAGAAAGTTCCTCAGCCAAAGGCTGCCTTACCTGTGTAAAACCTGCAACGAAAGATTTAATACAAACCCCATGCGTATAATAGACTGCAAGGAAGAAAAATGTCAGAAAGCGGTGGAGGGGATACCGCTTATGATGAATTACCTGTGTGATGAGTGCGAGGTGCACTTTGAAAACCTTAAGGAGCACCTTAAAGGAATGGGCATCGAGTTTACCGTTGACCCTGCCATAGTAAGGGGACTTGATTATTATACAAAGACCGCCTTTGAAATAGTATCCCGGGATATAGGCTCCCAGGGTACCGTCTGCGGCGGCGGCAGATATGACGGGCTTGTAAAAGAGTGCGGCGGCCCAGAAACACCGGGCATAGGCTTTGGGCTGGGTATAGAAAGGCTGCTGCTTACCATTGAAAGCCAGGGCATAGAGATTAAAAAGGATGAAGGCATCCAGCTGTTTGTGGCAAGCATAGGAGATGAAGCGGCGAAGAAAACCCTGGATATAGTATATAAACTAAGGGCTGCCGGGGTTAAGGCGGAGTGCGATCATATGGGCAGAAGTCTAAGGGCTCAGATGAAATACTCGGATAGGATAGGCGCTGGTTTTACCATTGTGCTTGGGGACGAGGAACTGGGTACAAACACCGTTAACCTGAAGAATATGGAAAGCGGCAATGAAATCCAAGTGGAACTGGACATACAAAAAATTAAAGAAACGATACTGACGGAAAAAGGGGAGTAAAAGGTATGGAAGGACTTAAAAGAACACACATGTGCGGGCATCTGGCTGTAGAAGACACGGGAACCCGGGCTGTGGTGGCAGGTTGGGTACAAAGAAGAAGGGATCTGGGAGGGCTTATCTTTCTGGATATAAGGGACAGAACCGGAATAGTACAGGTGGTGGCTGACGGAGAAGTATCGATGCAGGCCTTTGAAACAGCCGGGACCCTGAGAAGCGAATACGTGGTGGGGATAAAAGGTACCGTGGTAAAAAGGAAAAAGGATGCGGTGAACCCCAAGCTGAAGACCGGGGAAATAGAAATAATGGGCGAGGTCATAGAGGTGCTGAGCAGGGCAGAGACACCGCCGGTATACATCGAGGATAATTCCAACATTACCGAGGTTCTCCGGCTCAAGTACAGGTATCTTGATTTAAGAAGGCCTTCAATGCAGAACAGCCTAAGGCTGCGCCACCGGCTTACCATGGATGTGCGCGAGTTTCTTGACAAAAACGGTTTCTGGGAAATCGAGACACCGATGCTGACAAAACCCACACCGGAAGGGGCAAGGGATTACCTGGTTCCCAGCAGGGTTAACCCGGGCAAGTTTTTTGCGCTTCCCCAGTCTCCACAGCTTTTCAAACAGCTGCTGATGGCCTCGGGGGTGGATAAATACTTCCAGATTGCACGCTGTTTCAGGGATGAAGACCTAAGGGCGGACAGACAGCCCGAGTTTACGCAGATTGATATTGAAATGTCCTTTGTGGATGCTGAAGACGTTATGGATATAAACGAAAAGCTTATTGCCTATGTATTCGAAAAAAACCTTGGCGTCAGGCTGACAACGCCCTTTGAGAGAATGACCCATAAACAGGCGTTGGAAAACTACGGTTCCGACAAGCCGGACACCAGGTTCGGCATGAAACTTACCGACATAACAGATTTGGTTAAGGATTCGGAGTTCAGGGTGTTTGGCGAAACAGCCAGGGGCGGCGGACAAATCCGGGGTATAAACGCTAAGGGCTGCGGAGTAAAATTCAGCCGCAGGGAAATAGATGCCCTGACAGAATTCGTAAAACAATACGGGGCAAAGGGACTTGCATGGATGGTAATAACCGAAAGCGAAATAAAATCTCCCATAGCCAAGTTTCTAACCGGGGAAGAATTGGATGCAGTTGCAAAAAGAATGGGCGCGGAAGCGGGCGACCTGTTGCTCATTGTGGCCGATAAACCCGGGATAGTATACGATTCGCTGGGACAGCTGCGGCTTGAGATTGGCAGAAGGCTGGGGCTGGCAGACAAAGGCGTGTACAGCTTCACATGGGTCACGCATTTTCCACTGTTGGAGCATGACAGTGAACTGAACAGGTTTGTTGCGGTGCATCATCCCTTTACATCGCCGGTACGGGAGGATATTGAGCTTTTGGATACACATCCCGAACAGGTGCGGGCGAATGCCTACGACCTGGTGGTAAACGGCATAGAGCTAGGAGGGGGAAGTATAAGAATACACGACAGCCGACTGCAGCAGAAAATGTTTAATGTACTGGGTTTTACCCGGGAGAAGGCCCGGGAAAAGTTCGGTTTCCTGCTGGAGGCTTTTAAGTACGGGGCACCGCCCCACGGCGGTATTGCGTACGGGCTTGACAGGCTGGTTATGCTGGTGGCGGGAAAAGACAATATAAGGGATGTGATAGCGTTCCCCAAGACACAGAATGCCGCCTGCCTTATGACCGAAGCACCGGCCGAAGCGGACAAGGAACAGCTTAGGGAAATCCACATCAAACTTGACTTGGATTAACAAAGGCATGTTTTTAAATGGGATTTGTGGGTATTCTATTTACAGGCAGTAAAATTAATTCAATTGGGAGGGATAATATGGACAGGGTTGTTGTTTATACGACAAAGACATGACCCCACTGTATAACAGCGAAGGAGTATCTTTCGCAAAAAGGCGTGGACTTTGAGGAAAAGGATGTGCAGCAGGACACCCAGGCCAGGAAAGAGCTTATGGAAAGAGGAATCATGGCTGTACCGGTAATAGCCATTGATGATGAATTCATAGTAGGTTTTGACAAAAGCAGACTGGACCAGAAGCTTGAATAAAGAATAGGGTGGAAAGCCATAAATAAGGCTGCATTTTTACCCGAAAGGCTGAGAATAATAAGACTATGGAGGCCTGATGGCAGCATTATGGTAAATTGTATTAGTTGAAAATGAAAAACCACTATGATATCATTAGATTAAACAGAGGGAGCAGCCCTGCTGTGTACGTGATTATCGGTATAGTTTTGAGCCAACATTATGACATAGGGAATCTGAGCTCTGGATGTGGCACATAAGCCTCCCACGAGGGGACATGTAAGATATTCAGGAGGATACCCACCTGCGTGAGCAGGTTCAAAACAACCGACCACGGCATAGTGGGGATTTTTCTTGCCCCTGTTTTTTTGTATTCTTATTAAAAATATGTTTGTGGAGGAATATTAAGTGTTACATAGTTTTTCGAGAACGGAAATCTTAATCGGCAGGGAAGGCCTGGATTTGTTGAAAAAAAGCAAAGTGGCCGTTTTCGGGGTGGGGGGCGTGGGAAGTTTTGCCGCAGAGGCCCTGGCCCGGTGCGGTGTTGGGAATATCGTGCTTGTTGACCATGACGATGTATGCATAACCAATATAAACAGACAGATACATGCCACAACCGGTACTGTGGGAAAGCCAAAGGTCGAGGTGATGAAGGAAAGAATCCTTGAAATAAACCCCGACGCCCGTGTTACGGCGGTAAAGAGACTGTACAGCTCAGAAAGCTCCGAGCAGCTGCTTCACACGGACTATGACTATGTGATTGACGCGATAGACATGGTATCTTCAAAGATTGAACTGATAGTAAGGTGTAGTTCAATGAACATAAGGATGATAAGCAGCATGGGGGCCGGCAATAAGCTTGACCCCCGGTTTTTTCGTGTGGCGGACATATATGAAACCAGCGTTTGCCCGTTGGCCAGGGTTATGAGAAGGGAACTGAAAAGGAGGAATATACAAAGGCTTAAGGTTGTCTATTCAACCGAAAGCCCGGTTAAACAACGCATGCCGGGAAGCGTCTCCTTTGTACCACCGGTGGCGGGCCTGATTGCTGCGGGGGAAGCAGTCAGGGATCTGATTGGATACAGCGGTAACAAATAGTAGGGCTTGTATAATCAGCCTTTTAAAAATATAATAATAGTTAGCAAACAGTATTGGAGGGGGAAATTTGGAATTTTTGAGATTGAAAAAAAACGACCCTGAATTATATGCATCCATCACCAATGAACTCGAAAGGCAGAGAAGCAAGATTGAACTGATAGCTTCCGAGAACTTCGTCAGCACATCGGTTATGGAAGCCATGGGGAACCACCTTACCAATAAGTACGCCGAAGGTTACCCGGGGAAAAGGTACTACGGAGGCTGCGAGCATGTTGACGTGGTGGAAGACCTGGCCAGGGAACGACTTAAAAGGCTTTTCGGCGCCGACCATGCCAATGTTCAGCCCCATTCGGGGGCCAATGCAAACCTGGCGGTATATTTTGCAGTCCTTGGGCCGGGTGATACCGTTATGGGAATGGACCTTTCCCACGGGGGTCACCTGACCCATGGAAGCCCGGTAAACCTGTCGGGGAAATATTTTAACTTCGTGCCCTACGGTGTGGACAAAACAACTGAAATGATAGATTATGACAGAGTAGAAAAAATAGCAAAAAAGAGCAGGCCCAGGCTGATAGTGGCGGGTGCAAGCGCATACCCCAGGATTATTGACTTTGCAAAGCTGAAAGAAATTGCAGACAGCGCAGGGGCGCTGCTGATGGTGGACATGGCTCATATTGCCGGGCTTGTGGCAGCAGGCCTGCATCCAAATCCCGTTCCCCATGCGCATTTCGTGACCACCACCACTCATAAAACCCTAAGGGGGCCCCGTGGGGGGGCAATACTCTGCAAGGCCGAGTTTGCAAAAAGCATTGACAAGGCGATTTTTCCCGGTACCCAGGGCGGACCGCTAATGCATGTTATCGCGGCCAAAGCGATGAGCTTTAAGGAAGCAATGACCTCAGAGTTCAAAGAATACCAAAAGCAGATAATAAAAAATGCCGTGCGGCTGGCCCAAGAGCTTGCAAAAAGGGATTTCAGAATAGTTTCTGGGGGTACCGACAACCACCTGATGCTGATTGATTTGAGAAACCAAAAAATAAGCGGCAAGCAGGCCGAAACGCTGTTGGATGACGTAGGAATAACCGTCAACAAGAACACAATACCCTATGACCCGGAAAGCCCGTTTGTGACCAGCGGAATAAGGGTCGGTACGCCGGCGGTTACAACCCGGGGCATGGCAGAAAAAGAGATGGAGGAAATAGCAGGGATAATCTCATATATAATTAAAAATCCTGATGGAAAGGAAGAAGCGAGAACAAGGGTGCGCAGACTTTGTGCCGATTATCCGCTGTACAGTGAAATAACATAATTGTTGGAGGTGCGAAATGGATTACAACACGGTTTTAGGCAGAGCCAGGGAGATACTGGCGCCCCACTGTATGGTATGCAGAGAGTGCAACGGGGTTGCCTGCAGGGGAAAAGTGCCGGGGGTAGGCGGAAAGGGTACAGGCAGCAGTTTTATAAGGAACTATGAATACCTGGCAAGGGTTAGAATTGTAATGGATACTATTTACCGGAACGAAGGACAGGACACTTCGGTTGAACTATTCGGCCACAGCTTCAAGGCTCCCATTTTTGCAGCTCCCATAGGGGGTTTCAGGTTTAATTATAATGACGTTATAAGTGAAGCCGACTATGCCGCTGCAGTGGTGACAGGTACCGTAAAGGCCGGGTGTGCAGCCTTTACAGGGGACGGCGCCGACGACGTCTGCTTTAGTGCTCCGCTGGAACCGATAAAAGATACCGGCGGAATAGCAGTGCCTACCTTAAAACCATGGAAGAAGGAAGAAGTATTCCAAAAGATAAAAACTGTTGAAAAGATTGGGGCCATGGCGGTTGCCATGGACATAGATTCTGCAGGGCTTATACACCTGGCAAAATCGGGCAAACCGGTATTCTCCAAAACCGTTGAGGACCTTGCCGAAATAGTATCCTTTACTAAACTTCCGTTTATACCTAAGGGGATTATGACGGCAAGGGGCGCGGAAAAGGCTGCCGAGGCAGGTGTTTACGGTATTGTGGTATCCAATCACGGCGGAAGGGTGCTGGACTATACTCCCGCCACATGTGAAGTACTGCCCGAAATAAGACAAGCCGTTGGTAAAGAGGTCAAGATTTTTGTTGACGGCGGCATAAGGACAGGGGTGGATGTTTTTAAAGCCCTTGCATTGGGCGCCGATGCGGTTCTTGTAGGAAGGCCCTATGCCGTTATGGCTGTTGGAAACGGAGCCGAGGCTGTCAGTATGTATACAGAGAAGCTAATTAACGAACTGAAAGAGACAATGCTTATGACAGGATGCACAGGAATTGAAGATATAACACCCGATAAGGTTTGTTAAAAGGCGGATTGGAGTGAAAAGCATGGACCGATATCCAAGAATAGAGGTTTATCTAAAAAAAATAGAAAGCAACTGTAGCAAAACGGTGAAACTGTGCAGTGCATTAAACATAGACGTTACTGCTGTCACTAAGGGTTTCTGTGCATATCCCGAAATAGCGAAAAGCTTAATAAAAGGCGGAGCCAAAGCCCTGGCGGATTCCCGGCTAGAAAACCTGCAAAAGTTAAAAAACATGGACGCGGAAAAGGTGCTGTTGAGAGTTCCCATGATAAGTGAACTGGACGATGTGATTGACTTTGCAGACATGGTTTTGATATCCGAAATAAGCACCGCCGAGGAGCTTGGTAAAAAAGCAAGCAGGAAAGGTACCGTACAGAGGGTTTTGGCAATGGTGGACATAGGAGATTTAAGGGAAGGCTTCTGGCTGGACGAGATAATTGCAGCCTACGGCCGCCTGCTGGATATTGAAGGCATTGAAGTTGCCGGCCTGGGCACCAACCTGTCCTGCTACGGTGGGGTGGTGCCCAGCGTGGAAAACCTGAGCTCCCTTGCGGAATATGCAGAAAAAATTGAAAAGAAATACGGTGTCGAAGTCGGCATTGTTTCCGGGGGTAATTCCAGCAGTTTGCATCTTGTTTATAAAGGCCTGATGCCGGAAAGAATTAATAATCTGAGAATTGGTGAGGCAATACTTCTGGGAAGGGAGACAATTTTCGGGATTGAAAGGGACAACTTTCATAACGATACCTTTGTGCTGAAGGCTGAAATAGTTGAGGTTAAGGAGAAGCCGTCCATACCCATAGGCGAGATAGGCGTAGACGCCTTTGGCAAAGTCCCTGTGTTCACAGACCGGGGTATAAGAAAAAGGGCAATAATAGCAGTAGGAAAGCAGGATATACAGCCGGATACCCTTGTTCCCCATGACAGTGGAATAATTGTACTGGGGGGCAGCAGCGATCATACAATACTCGATATATCCGACTGCGAAGAAGACTGCCGGGTAGGCGATATATTATCCTTTGACCTCACATACGGTGGGATGCTGGGAGGCATGACTTCACCATATGTTAGGAAGATACTGGTGGAATAAGCGGGTTTGGTATCGGGACCGGAGGTAATACTCAATGAAGAAAAACAAAAATATAAATATACCGCTGGCTCACCTGATGAGGCCGGAGAAGCTGGAGGATTTTGCGGGGCAGAAGCATCTTGTAGGCAAGGGAATGCTGCTTTACAGGCTCATTAAGGCTGATATGCTGTCTTCGGCAATATTTTACGGCCCCCCGGGTACCGGTAAAACCACCCTTGCAAGGGTAATAGCCAGTGAGAGCAGTTACAAATTCAGACAATTGAGCGCAGTATCCGCCGGAGTGAAGGATATAAGGCAGATTGCGGAGGAAGCCGCCAATCAAATACTTACACCCGGAGGCAAGATACTGCTTTTCTTTGATGAAATACACCGTCTCAATAAAGGACAGCAGGACGTACTGCTTCCCTATGTGGAGAACGGTACCATCGTTCTGATAGGGGCCACCACAGAGAATCCGTATTTTGAAATTAACAAGTCTTTAATATCGCGTTCAACGGTGTTCAGGTTTTATCCCCTTGATTTTCGGGACATAAAGTTGCTTCTTGAGAGGGCCATAGAAACCGTCCATAAAGTATTGGACGGGATTTTCGTCCGGATAGAAGACAGTGCTATGAAACATATAGCCGATGTGAGTGACGGGGACGCAAGACGGGCGCTCAACGCCCTTGAGCTTGCAGTAAAGACAACTCCGCCCGACAGGGAGGGCAGAATATCGATAGGGCTTGAGGAGGCGGAAAACTCGATACAGCAGAGGGCACTTCGGTATGACAAATCCGGCGACCAGCACTACGACATCATTTCCGCATTCATAAAGAGTATGAGGGGTTCGGAGCCCCAGGCGGCTATCCATTACCTTGCAAGGATGCTCCATGCAGGTGAAGATATAAACTTCATAGCCCGAAGAATTGTCATCGCCGCAGCGGAGGATGTAGGCCTTGCAAATCCCAGGGCCCTTGAAGTGGCTGTTGCCGCCGCAGAAGCGGTACGGATGATCGGGATGCCGGAGGCAAGAATAATATTGGCTGAAGCGGCACTGATGGTGACGCTTTCTCCCAAGTCAAATTCGGCTTACCTGGCAATAAACCGTGCTCTTGGGGATATAAGGGACAGGAAGATAGGTGAAGTTCCCATGCATCTAAGGGATGCCGGTTACAAAGGCGCCTCAAAACTCGGACATGGCAGGGGGTACAAGTATCCCCACGACTACCCCGGGCATTTTGTAAAACAGCAGTATCTGCCGGAAGAACTGGAAGGTGCCGGTTATTATGTCCCGACTGACCAGGGTTCGGAAAAGAACATGAAGGGGTATTATGAGTATTTGAAAAGCAAAAAACAATAAATTTCGGTATTATCCTTTTAAAATGGTGAAAAATAGAATATAATGTTATAAATGGTCGACCAAGGGGGAGTTTTTAATTGGGGGTTTTAGGGGGAAAGGACTTCCGGGTTCGATTGTCATTTCTGGGGGAGTTTGTTGACAAAGAGTTGGAAAAGGAATTTGCAGGCCATGAAGCCATGCATTCTGTGAGATTTGCAAGGCCGGCCGTATTGCTGCTGGGGATTTTGTATTTTTCCTTTGCCGTTTCTGATACCTTCCTGACAGCAAACCGGCATACCTTTAACCTGCTTTTATTAAACAGGGCCTTGTTTTTGTCTGTCAGCATACTGTTTCACATATGGCTTAAAAAGGGCAGGAGTATAAATGAATTTTTTTTAAGCCTGACCCTGTATGAAATTATAGGGGCCGGTTTTATAATACATGTTTTTTACAACTACGAGGCTCCCAACTTTTTAATACAAACCTTTAACATAATGATTGTGCTGATAGTGGTGTACATCATGCCAAACCGCTGGAGCTACAAGGTCCTGATATCATTAATAATAAGCATTGGCTTCTTTTTGATATGTTTCAAGATTTTCCCGCAGGTAAGCAGCCGTGAATTGGCCGCATCCATAACAAATACAACAATAGTGATTGCGCTGTCTGCAATATCCTCTTTTCAGATGAGCCGGCACAAACGAATACAGTTTGCCAACAATAAGGAGCTTACCAGGCTTTCGTCAAGGGATTCCCTTACCGGTATTTACAACAGGCACAGGTTTGAAGAAGAACTGCATAGGTATATAAGGCATATGCACAGATATGGAGGACAGTTGTCCCTGATACTATTCGATATAGACGACTTTAAAAGAATAAATGACAGCTTCGGGCATGCGGTCGGGGATAAAATAATTGTTAACGTTACAGAACTTGTTAAGCTTATGATAAGGGAAACCGATTTTTTCTCGCGCTGGGGCGGCGAGGAATTTGCCATTATACTTCCGGATACAGACAAGGAGGATGCCACACGGCTGGCACACAGGCTTAGGACACGGATCTGCTGCACCTATTTCGAGCCGGTCGGACAGATAACCTGCAGTTTCGGTATAGATTCATTCAAACCCGGAGACAATATTGACACTTTGATGAAAAGGGTTGACAAGTTCATGTATATGGCGAAGGAAGCAGGTAAAGACCAGGTTATCAATGCGTTTTAAAGTCCGGGGAATGGGAGAAAATGAACAAAAATATCCGGCAGTTAGTAGAAAACAAGAGAATACACGCTGCAAAAAAGGAACTGGAAAAAATGCAGGCGGCCGATATAGCCGAGATGATAGACGGTATGAATGACAAAACCGCTCTTTTGGTATTTCGCCTGCTCCCTAAGGGAGTGGCCGCCGAGGTGTTTTCTTACATGACCAGGGAAAAACAGTCCGAATTATCTGTACTTGTAAGGGAGAGCGAGCTGGAGGCAATTATCGGCCAGCTGCATTTTGACGATATGATAGACTGCCTGGAAGAGATGCCTGCCAATGCGGTTAAAAGGTTTTTGAAGAATACAAGCGATGTCAAAAGGGGCCTCATCAACGAATTTTTAAACTATCCGGATTATTCGGCGGGCAGTATTATGACGATTGAATATGTGGACCTTAAGGCGGAAATGACCATAGGGGCTGCTCTGGAACATGTCCGCCAGACAGCGCCGGATAAGGAGACTGTTTATACCTGCTACGTTGTTGACGGTTCCAGGGTGCTGAAGGGTATAATTTCACTGAAGGATTTGGTGCTGGCAAACCCGGTGAGCAGCGTTGAGGATGTTATGAAAACCAATTTCATCAGCGTGAATACCGGAAGTGACCGGGAAGAAGTTGCGGGTATTTTCAAAAAGTACGATCTGCTGGCGGTTCCGGTGACCGACCGGGAAAACAGGCTGGTGGGCATTATTACGATAGACGATATTGTGGACGTAATAGACGATGAAAATACAGAAGATTTTCACAGGATGGCGGCAATCCAGCCGTCGGATGAGAGATACCTGGCAGCGAGTGTTTTTGACCTGGCACGAAGGAGGATACTGTGGTTGTTGGTGCTGATGGTATCCGCCACCATATCCGGCAGCATAATAAGGCGGTATGAGGATATGCTCCATACAATGGTAATACTTGCATCCTTTATACCAATGCTGATGGATACCGGCGGAAATGCGGGTTCGCAATCGTCTACGCTTATAATACGCAGTATTGCACTGGGAGAAATACGGCTAAAGGATACGCCAAAGGTATTGTGGAAGGAAATTAGGGTCAGTATTATAGTGGGTCTTGTTCTCGGAACGGTAAATTTCCTGCGGATCCTGTATATTGAAAGGGCGGACATGGTGGTTTCGGTTACGGTGTCGGTTACACTCGTTATCACTATTGTATCAGCGAAACTGGTGGGGGGATTTCTGCCCCTCATAGCAAAGAAGCTTCGGATTGATCCCGCAATTATGGCGAGCCCCGTAATTACCACTACAGTTGATGCGGTGAGCCTTATTACGTATTTCTCAGTGGCAGCTGTTATTATTGGGCTGTAATAAATAGGGCGGGTCTGACACCGTCCCGTGTCAGAACAGTATATCCTCCAGGGATTTAAGGTCCTTTATGGTAATGCTGCTTTTGTCAAAATCTATTAGCCCGTCCTTTTTCATTGAAATAAGTTCCCGGGACAGCGAGGGTCTTGCGATTCCGAACTGCTCAGCCATTTTACTTCTGGTGATGGGGACTTCTATTTTCCTGCTTCCCTGTAATTTGTATTCCTCGGTGAGATAACTGGATATTTTTTCCCTTATGGTCTGATAGGATAGGTGTTTCAGTCTCTCGTTAAGCATAAGTATTTTATTGGATAGTATTTTCATGAAATTGTTGAGAAACAGGGAGCTTGTACTGCAAAGCCTCAGAATATCCGCCTCCGACAGAAAGAATACTCTGGAGAAGTCCACTGATATTATGGTGGCCGGATAGCACTTTGAACTGGAGAAAATAATTGCCTCTCCGAATATGTCCCCCTTGAACAGGCGGCTGATGGTAATACTTCTGCCTGAGGGGTAGGTTTTCTGAATTTCTACAGCCCCTTCCAGCACAATACCCACGCTTGAAGCACGGTCCCCTTCCAGTGCAATTATCCGGTTCTTTGAATAGGAAGCCGATTTGTAACGGGTATGAAGCAGCATGTCCGAGATTTCCGTTTCATCGTATCCTACAAAAAGCCTACTTGTACCCAGAGCTTTAATTAGTTTATTCA
>Ga0334901_1001365_pt1 | contig 26213 bp, 15 predicted proteins | sample GraSluR3_MG_3_FD_207216 | JGI IMG/M metagenome (GOLD analysis project Ga0334901, IMG submission 207216) | Sludge microbial communities from methane-producing bioreactor in Wageningen University, Netherlands - Granular Sludge_15_08-R3 | ecosystem: Engineered > Bioreactor > Anaerobic >... | reverse complement strand
CTATGGAGACCTGCTTCTCGTTCATATTGCCCACTACCTTATAGGTTCGTGGTACCTGCTTAATGGTGCCAATGTATTTACCCTCACGGAAGCTATATAGCCTCAGCGAGTCGTCATTGGCATACTCACCCCCTGGGTAAAAATGTAGTGGAGCCATAAAACCAGCCACATCGTAGGTCCAGCTGGTTATTACGCTACCATCGGCACTGGCGCCCTTCGAAACGAGAACGCTTGTGCACCCATTGCTAGGCATAGGAGCTATTAGTAATAAGAAGGTAATTGACACGAATAGTTTGGCAAGCAAAGTTTTCATAACTTAATTTTTTATTGAGAAAGCTACAAATATAAGTCCTTGCTTTTTGCTAAAAAAGTAGAATCGTGCTCAATTCGTGTTCAATACTTAGAAAGGCTGCACCACGTTGGGCTAGCCGTTGTTCAGAAAATATTTGGCAGCTGGTTCTGCAGCCAAAAAATTATCGATAAGCTTGGGGGTGGAGTAGTGGCTTACCTCGGACGTTAGCACCATGGTGCACTCCTGGGATAGCTTTTTGGAAATGGAATCAGTTCTTCTATTTATACAGATTTAAACGTTTACTAGTCAATGGCATTGGATACACTCTTTGTTAGCAAGTGTTGTTTAGTTGAAACCATGCTTTTTATCTATTCAATAACTTGTTTTATTATGGCAAAGTAAATTTCAAGTGGGAACAAACCTACTTCGCTCCTTCTTTTATCGAAATTTTCTGGATCAATTAGAAATGGTGCATATTATTCTCCTGTCTCTTTATTGCGTTCAACTTGAGTACCGTATATCTGCTTTTCGCCTTTTGCTAATGCAACCCGATCCTCTAGGTATGCCAAATCTTTTGAAAAAGCATTTCCTTCCTGAACCGCTTGTCTCATCATTGGCAAATATTTCTCTTGAGTTGCAAGGTCAGAATGCTGAATAACAAGAAAAAGAGTAGAATTACCTTTTTTGCCTACGACATCAACGCCAAGCCAGCCATTCTCATCCAGTATATTTTTAACTACTATTTGATTTAAAGAGTCTTTTTCATTGATGATTTTCCATAAAGATTTTACTCCATCAGATTCCCCACCGAATTTCTTTTCAATTTCTTCTAGTAGGTTGCGATACTTTTGGTCTTCATGATAAATGCTATCAAGGATTGCTACTAGAACTTCGTTTTCTTTCTCCCCTGTATTTACTTTTGTAACCGTTACTTGACGTTCTTCCTTTTGATTAAGATTGTGAGTTTTCTTAATCTTATCAAAACACATTTCTGGTTCTTGTCCATTTGTGACATTAAGAATTGTCAGGCTTAAGGCTATCAGTAAGCTGATTCTTTTCATTCTCTTTTTTCTTCGATGTAGTTTTAATTATGGCTTTGATTTCCCCTCCAAAAAGCATTTGCACCCAAGTGCACTAAAGGTGATTATAGAAGTACTTGTTTACCTTATTAACCCAAACTCTCCAACTATTGATATTTTTAATAAAAATTGGTACTTTGCAATAGCCCCTGAAAATCTATTCCAATTACTGTCCTAGTGCCGAAAGGTGAAGTGTGGTGCCACTAAGCTTAATTTTATAGGGCCATTGTTCTTCGAGTACAGGCTCGGCTTTTCTCCCCCACTGCATCTCAATTGGCCAATGCTCAGTAGGTGCCCCGCTAACAACCAGCCATAAGTGTTCGGTATCCTTAGGGACATCAAATTCAACTTCATCTTTTGGCTTGCTATACATTGGGCTATAAGCACGTTTACCGTTTTTTAATGAAGCCACAAACCCATAGCGCCATCCAGCGAATTGAGTTTTTATCTGATTGTAGCCTTGAGACCCAGCAATCCCTTCAAACATAAGCTTAATCTTAGTTCCACTAGCAGGCAAGTTTAGTTTAATGCCATTATAGCCATAATTTTGGGGGCATTTAGTTGAGTCGATCCTAAACCAATCATCTTCCATTTGAACAAGGGTTGTGTAATGCTGATTAGCATAGTTACTTGCTACCTCATTAACTCTTTTCAGATCCCAAGTTATGAATTTGCGTGATGCATCAAAAATTTCATCATTAAACTGTTCCTGCGAGATATTGGTTATACGCTTGTATGTTGCAACTGGGTCTTCATCAGCCTCAGTTCTTCTACTTAGCTCTCCATAAAAATCTTTTCCATGCTTTTGGGACCAGTACTCTAATACGTAAGGCGAATGATACATATTTGTGGGGTGCAGGAACGCAAAATGCGTCTTTCCCATAAACCCTTCAAGGTGATAGTTTTCAAATGTCATCCACTCAGGATATACCTGCCAAAGCATATACTGAGCAGACATCTCCATAATTGGGCCTCTAGGACCAACTCCACAATCAAATCTACTTAAATACTGGAAACTATGAGCCATTTCATGAGCAAGAGCTCCGTAGGGAGTTTTGTTAATTCTAACGGCAGGAGTCCAAATAGCACCCACCTTTTCCTCTAGTCCACCGCCAAAAGCCGTAGCCTCATCGCCGCCAAAAACAAATACAAGTAGCTTGTATTTATCGCTCAGCGATTCCCCTTTCTTCACCATCTTGAGCTCATTCACATAGTATCTATAAATCCTGTCGCATTCATTAAGCGCGAATGTTACATCGAAGCGTTTACTCTCATCGGGGTTAAGCAAGGGATTTGCACCATATTCTTTATGCCAGAGAATGGCCACATTATTGGTTTCCTTCATTCGTGAAAAGCTAAAATCGCTTTCGTTGTTCTCGTAATCATTCCCTTCGGGCACATATATTATCTGAGAGGGTAGGTACAACTCCTTCAGAGGTTCTTCAATTTTAGGCTCGCTCACATTGCAGCCACAGGCATACAATGCCATTGCAAGTATAGTAATAAGCGCAACTTTCTGAAAAGTATTAATTCTTCTCATTACTTTTTGGGGTTAGAAATGGTTGAAAATAAACAGAATATTTAGTAAATAATTTCGATCCTGAATTTATAGCTATACTCCTGTGGGAATAGGGTATAGTGTGGGTATGCTCTTTGCCCCCAGCTAGTGTCGCCACCCACTCCCGTTTGGCCTAAATCTATGTTGATGCTTATCAAATCTCTTGGGGTAATATCAACATAATGCCTTTGCCCTTTGGTCAGGCCTGGGTCAAAATCGTCGATTCGGTTATGATGAGCGCTAAAACTAATCAACGAATCGGCAACAAATCGTATCCCATTCCCTTTATCGTTGGTGAATTCAACAAAGCGCACATCGGTTCGGTAGCCATTTTCCTGTGGACGAATATATGGGAAATACAGCTCGCTCACGGTAGCATGGTAAACGCCCACGGTTGATGCTGTTTTTCGGTCACTATAATTCTCATGAGGGCCTCGTCCAAACCACTTCACGTTGCTGTACTCCGATAGTATTTCGAGATTGGTGCCAAACCTGGGGAGGTCGGGCAAGTTGTCTTGGCCTGGGGTAAATTCTGTTTCAACCCAAATCCCATTTTTTGTTGACATTGTGTATCGAGTTTTAGCTGTTGAGGCAACATCGGGTAACCAGAAAGTAAACTCTACATAAACGCTATCGGGTGTTACAAGCTTTACTTCCTTGCTAGTCAAAATTCGGTTCTCGCTTGCCTTCTTCCAAGGCTCGCATCGCTTTTGCATTCCGTTACCAAAATCATTATCGGTAGGAGCACGCCAAAAGTTGATGCTAGGGCTTTGCTTAAGTATACTCGTACCTCCGGCCTCAATGCTTTCAAGCGTACCACGCTGTGTGTTAAAAGATAAACCCCACGCTGAGGTGTTAATTTTCACCAACTTGTCATCCTGCACTACAGATATCTTTGCCTCTTTGCTAGCTAAATGAGCATTTGGCGCTAGAGGGCCAATGGCAAATTGCTCGTAGGCAACTAGGTGGTTTGCTGGAACCATTGCGGTTTCTTTGGTTGTGAAAACATAAAAGTTTATATGATACTCACTTCCTGGTGTAATGTGCTGCTGTAAGTGAGGTAGTTCAATGGTTTGAGAATGGTATGGCTTCAAGTTCATTATATCTAACATCCCCTTAGTATGTTGCTTTCCATTTTTAAGCAGTTCCCATTCCACACGGTAGTCCGACAGATTTGTGAAGTCGTACATATTGGTAATGGAAAAACTTAAATTGGCAGGATTGCTTGACCTAAACAAAACGTTTTGATAAACCTTTTTCACCTCGTACAATGCGGGATGCGGGCTTCGGTCGGGGTTTACCAGCCCATTAAGACAGAAGTTGTGGTCGTTTCGAACGCCTTTAGGCTCTAGGTCACCGCCATACCCCCAAAACTCAACCCCATTTTCTTTTCGTGTAAGAAGTCCTTGGTCAACCCAGTCCCAAATAAACCCCCCTTGAACTTGTGGATGCTCGTATATAAAGTCCCACAAATCAACCAAATTGCCATTGCTATTTCCCATTGCATGGGAATACTCGCACCAAATGAAGGGTCGATCTTGAGGTTTAGACAGGTACTCCTTTCTAATATGATCCATTGAGGCATACATCCAACCAATAATATCGGTATGCCGTTCTACAATATTTGTCATACGTTCAGCACGGTCGTAATGAATTGGCCGTGACTTATCGCGCGATTTAATCCATTTGTATCCTTGTAAAAAGCTGATTCCGGTCCCCGCCTCGTTACCCATCGACCAGACAATCACTGAGGGGTGGTTCTTGTCTCGCTCCACCATTCTTTTCATTCTATCTATATGAGCAATTCTAAACTCTTCCCTGTTGGCCAATGTTTTGTCAATTTCGTAGCCGTACCCGTGAGATTCAATGTTGGCCTCATCCCAAACGTAAAGGCCATGCTCATCGCACAGGCTATACCATAAGGGATCGTTGGGGTAGTGTGATGTTCGTACAGCATTGATGTTATGCTGCTTCATTAGTTGTATATCTTTTACCATAGATTCTTCAGAAATAACATGTCCAGCTATAGGATCATGCTCATGCCTATTAACACCTTTCATTAAAACGGGTTTTCCGTTAATTAGCAGTTGCCCATTGGCAATTTCTGATGTTCTAAATCCAATCTTCGATCCTGTAAGCTGTACCGTCGCGCCCTTTCTATCCTTAAGTGCGAGTACTAAGTGGTAGAGTGAGGGGGTTTCGGCCGACCATGCTTTTACATCTTTTAAAATGTACGCAAATGACACAGATTCATCCTTGCTGGTGAAGGCCACAGGCTTAGTCTCTTCGTATACTAGTTTATCGTTATCGTAAAGCATGGCCGTAAGAGCCATACTAGAGGGTAGCCTTTGCTCGTGACTGTGCAGGTCAACCGTTAGGTCAAGTACTCCATTTTGGTAAGATTTATCCAACGTGGACATTGCAAAAAAATCGCGAATTCGAGTTTTGGGCGTTGAGTACAGGTAAACATCGCGCTGAATGCCGCTGAGCCTCCAAAAATCTTGATCTTCGAGGTAACTCCCGTCACACCAACGGTACACCTCTACAGCAAGGGTGTTTTCCCCTCTTTTCACATAATCGGTTATCCGGAATTCAGCAGGGGTTTTGCTACCTTGGCTATAGCCTACCTTTTGCCCATTAACCCAGATGTTGAAAGCGGAGTTAACGCTTCCGAAGTGGATAAATACTTCTTGATTCTTCCATCCTTTGGGAATGCTGAAGGTTACTCTGTACGATCCAACGGGATTGTATGTGCTATCAACATAAGGAGCATTCTTTGGGAATGGATACCCATTGTTAATGTACACTGCATAGTCATACCCGTGCATCTGCCAGTTAGCCGGTACGGGAATCTGATCCCAGCTCGACACATCATAGTTCGGCTTGTAAAATTCACTGGGGCGCTCACTTGGCTTGGCCGACCAATTAAACTTCCATTGTCCGTTCAGTAGGATAAAACTTTTGGAGTTGATGTAGTCGCCTCGTAAAGCCATATTCAGATTATCGTACGGCATAAATGTGGCTCGGGGAGGCTCTGTGTTAATGCTTATAACATTGGGCTTGTTCCACTCATTGGCAGCTAAAAGTGAGAAGTTTACCAGAGGTAACAACATCAGGTACAGAAAAAATTGTTTTGAACTCATAGGGCGTATTTTTGTGCACAATAAATAATTCTACTCAATTGTCAGAGGGCATAAACCAAATTTTCTTTTTCTGATTCACTTCATTTGCTGTTAGCTAGTGGCTTACTCCCGGATGTGTCGTGAATTTCCAGCGAAACGCTTATGCAACCATTTGTTGAGGGCAATTAGTGTAAACAGAACCACAAGCCATTGCATAATCATGTTAGCTGTACTAGATAATTTTAGTGGATTCCACCAGTTCTGCGGATCGGAAACTACTGATCCATAGATTAACCAGCCCAAAATTGTAAGTATTACAAATGGGTTTAGGTAGGTCATTACATTGTACCACCGACCAATTGTAATTTTTGAGCCAGCCTGGTTTATATGATCTCTACGGAGTTTCTCCACACCAAACTTTATGATTACTACCGAAGTGAAAAGTCCGCTTAGCAGTAGAGCAACACCCCACACGGTGTCTTGGTTGTTAAGAAAATCAATGCTGTAGGCTGAAGGGATACCGCATATAAATGCAACTCCGCAAACAATAGCCACTGCTTTTTTTCGAGGGAAACCTCCTGTAGTTAGGTTGGCAACACCCACCTCAACTTGCGATATGAGTGATGAAATGGCAGCAAATGACAGGCAAAGGAAGAAAACAATGGCAATTACAGCTCCTCCTGGCATTGAGGTGAATAGTTCGGACATATAGATGAACGTAAGCCCCACATTTCCCGATTCAAGGGCCTGTTGAGCGTACTGCATATCGGGTGCCAATGCAAAGATTGTTGGCAAAATGGCAAGACCAGCAATAACTGCAACCAGCACATCGGCCATTGCTACAATATACATGCTACCCCCAATGGGACTTTTTGGCTTGGTGTAAATAGCATAGGTCATCATGAGAGCCCACCCAGCACCAGTTGACCAAGCTGCTTGTGTAAAACCTTCGAGCCAAATTCTAGGGTTTAAGAGTGAACTTGTATCTACCTGGAATAGGTACTTAACGCCTAATGATGATCCTGGTAGGGTTAGCGCCCAAACAGCCGCTACAACAAGCAGTACTCCAAGTATGGGCATTAAAATTTTTGTAAAACGTTCTATCCCTTTAACTATCCCTTGGTAAAGTATAACAAACGTACCGAGCATTGCCAGAAAATGGTATAATATTGTTTCTGTTGGGTTTGTTGAGAAGGTCTCCCAAAGAGCTCTGGTGCTAACACCTGATGTAAACTTACCTTGAAGGGCTACCATAACGTATTTTAATGTCCAGCCTGTGACCACAGAGTAGTAAAAGGTTATGGCAATGCATACAAATGCTAACCAAGCCCCCACCCAGGAGTGTCCTCTTCCTGCCACATCACCTATTGCTCCAATGGATCCTTTCCGGGAATATCGTCCAATTGCCATTTCAGACATTAGCAGAGGAACCGAGAAAACAATCACTGCAATAATTAGTACAATTAGAAATGCACCACCACCGTTAGCAGCAGCCATTCGGGGGAATCGCCATATGTTTCCTGTTCCAACGGCCATAGCCACTGCCGCCATTAAAAACCCTAACTTATTTGAAAAAAACTGTTGTTTCCCTTTCATCCTATAGGAGGTTAATGGAAAAATTGGATCAGATGAAGTTCGCCTATTCTAAATTATAACCTTTAGCAAAACGCCAGGTCGATTTGAAGGTCTTATTAACGTCTTGCTCAAGGAGTACTGCTCGTAAAAGTTCCACAGGGATATTATTCTGCTGCATAATCTTATCGTGAAACTCTCGGAAGGTCATCTTCCCCGAATCCACCAGTTCGGCCCGTAGCGCCTGAAACTGAATGCCCCCAATCATGTAGGCAAGCTGGTAAAGCGGGTCGTAGCGTTGTGTAAACGACCGGCGTACCTCTGCCTCGGCATTAGCTTGCTCGTGCCCCACCTCATTCACCAGAAAGTCAATACATTCTTGTGGGGTCATCTCCTCCAGATGATACCTGAGTGAAAAAATTATACGTGCTGCCCTGTGCTTACGCCAAAACAGAAAGCCCATCTTGTCTTCAGGGGTTTTGGGCAATCCCTTTTCGTAAAGCAAAAATTCCCAGTACAATGCCCACCCCTCGAGCCAGAATGGGGTTCCCAGCTGGTTCCTGTAGGGCTTGTAGCGCTGGTTCATATATCCTTGAAGATGATGACCAGCAATTAGTTCATGATGTACGGTGGCCATACAGAAATGTGGATTGTTACCCCTCAGGCTCATCAACTTGGCTTCATGCGGCATGGTGTTGGTGGGATAGGATATACTAATTCGTTCTCCTCCCAAGAAGAAGGGATTGATCAACTGCATTTCAGGAGACATCATTTCCATCCGCCAGGTCTCTTTGGCCATATCGGGGATAGTAAGTAGGTTGTTGTCTTCAAGAAACGCAATAGCCTCCTCGGCAAGTTTGTTGATTGTAGCGGGTAAATCTCCTGGGGGGAGATACTGATCCTTAACGTGTTCAAGTGCTGCTCGCCAGTCGTTACCAAACCCCATCTCTCTGGAGGCGGCTATCATCTCTTGGGTACACCATTCGAATTGTTTTTCGCCTATTGCTAGCAGCTCCTCGGGTGAGTAAGGGATAAACTCGTACTGTAAACGCTTGATTAGGGCTTTTCTTCCTTCGGGTTTTCCCACGATGTCGCTTCCATCATCTTTTGCTAGCTGAGAAGTGTAGTGGTTTTTGAGGGCTTCCTCGTAATCACCTAATGCTTTTTCTAGGCTTTTGTATGCCGATTCGGTCCACCAAGTAAACTCTGGATGGTAACCAAAGTAAAATTTCCAAGCTTCGGTAAGGTTAAGCCGTAAATCCTTTACAACGTTCGACGCAAGCTCTGCTTCCATCCACGATGAAAACGCATTCTGTGGCGATAGCTGAGTGAGGGCGTACCTTACCTTGCCTTCGGTTTCATGAAATAGAGCCGCCTCTTTGGCTCCGGTAACAGGGCTGGCTCTTCGCCTTGCACGAATGAACGCGTACAAATCTTCAGCAAAACTTGTTACGTGTTGTACTTGTTTAAAGTCTTCGGTTCGCAGATTGTGTAGAAATTGATCCCTCTCCAACCTGTTCTTGAACAGCACATAGTCTACCTTTCCGTCTCCAGACAGGCCTTTGTAATCGATACTTTTTAAAACGTTAAGCCAGTAGGTGTAATGCTTGTTGATGCGTTCGTAGTATTCCTGTGTTTCCTTCAGGGTATATTTCCTTTCTAGAGCGCCACGATCGGCATGATACCTTGCGATGGGTTCATATAGGTCTGCTGGCTGGCCCAGTAATGCTATGTGGCTAAGGATGGTAATAAGAATTAGCCCCCAAATTCTTTTCATTCTAGTAGCAATTAAGGTTAGTAACATCTCAAAGAAATGGAATGCATTTTTGCATTCCTATTTCTTTGAAAGACAAGCGTTGATCGGTGTAAATAACCCTCGGTTGGGGTAATTGCTCAAACGGTTTACTTCTTCAGAGTGAACCTATATATTGTTTGGGAGAAGTAAGTTTCGCCCGGGTTCAGTAACGTGGATGGAAAGTTCAATTGGTTTGGGGAGTTTGGAAAGTGTTGGGTTTCCAAACAGAATGAACTTCTGTGGGTGTATGGTTCACCTCTCTTTCCAGTCTCGCTTCCAGTAAGGAAATTCCCTCCATAGAATTGAATGCCCGGTTCAGTGGTAAGTACCTCCATCATTCTTCCTGTTTCCGGTGAGTATACACTAGCAGCAAACTCGAGCTCAGATGCTGTAGCACGGTTTATCACAAAATTATGGTCGTACCCTTTCCCAAACTCTAGCTGGGTGTCCTCATCGTCAACCCTTGCCCCAATAGTATTATACTCTGTAAAATCAAAGGGAGTATCTTTTACCGGAAGAACTTCTCCTGTTGGAATCAGATCTGCATCAACAGGGGTAAAGGATAGCGCATTGATTTTAAGCTTATGGTTATTGATGGTTTTGCTACCCTCACCGTCTAGGTTAAAGAATGCATGGTTAGTAAGGTTCACGTGGGTTTTCCTATCCGTAGTAGCATTGTAGGTAATAACCAGCTCATTGGCGTCGGTTAGCGCATAGGTTACCTCGGTGCGTAAATCCCCTGGGTATCCTTCCTCCAAATGCTTCGAGAGGTAAGTTAACTTCAGGGTTTTATCGTCAATAAGTTGAGGTGTCCACACAACGGTGTGGAAGCCATTGTCTCCACCGTGCAGGTGGTTTGGCCCATTATTAATGGGGAGTTGGTACTGTTTCTCATCAATAGTAAAAGTAGCATTGCCAATGCGATTTCCATACCGGCCTATGATTGCTCCAAAGTAGGGCTCCCCCGACCTGAGGTACTCATTTATTGAACGGTATCCTGTAACAACATCATCAAACACACCATCCTTGTCGGGTACTATTATGCTAACAATTTTTCCGCCGTAGTTGGTTATATCAACCCTCATCCCATTGGCATTCTGAAGGGTAAATAGGCTTGTCTTTTGCCCATCAAGTTCGGCATCAAAATCATCAGCAGCTAGTAGCACAAGTCCGGGTGCATACTTTACCTTTTGGCCACTATTGCAGCTTCCTATGATGCAGCAAAACGAAAGGGCAATTAGCATAATTGTAACTTGTTTTGAGGTCATAACGAATATTTTTTAGCGTTTGTAACAGCATTGGGTTAATACATCTTTTCAATGTTTTGGCCTAGCTGCTGGTATTTTTCGTAAAGCCGTTGATACATATCAACGTACTCTGGACGAGGAGTATACTCTTTCTCGTATCCATTGCCCATCAGCTCTTGTGCCTCTTCGAAGGTTTGATGCACACCTGCAACCACAGAGGCCGCCATTGCCGATCCAAGGGCACACGTTTGATCGTTTTTAGCCACCAGGATGGGCATGTTGAGTATATCGGTAACGATTTGCATTACAAACGGCGACTTTTTGGAGATTCCGCCCAGAGCAATAACTCCCTCTATCGGGATTCCCTCCTCTTTAAACCGCTCAACAATGCGTTTTGACCCAAAGGCTGTAGCTTCCACTAGAGCCCTAAATATTGCTGGGGAATTGGTTCCTAAGTTTAGTCCAGCAATTACACCCTTAAGGTTATGATTTGCATCGGGGGTTCGCCTGCCGTTGAACCAGTCGAGGGCAACAACACCTGTTTCCTCAGGATTTATTGACTCTGCTGCTTTCGATAGCTCAGCGAGGATGGAATCCGAAACAATATCAGTAATTTCCTGAGCTTGTTCAGGAGCTACTCCGTTGATATTGGGAATAATATGTTTAACTGGCCACATCAACACATCCCTAAACCATGCGTACACATCGCCAAAGCCTGACTGGCCAGCCTCTAGCCCCATCATACCCGGAATAATTGAACCATCCACTTGACCGCAGATACCTTTTACACACTTTTGGCTTACAGCAGCTGTAGGAGCAACCACCATATCGCAGGTTGATGTACCCATTACCTTGCTCAGGTAGAAGGGCTTAATCTGTGCACCAACGGCACCAAGATGTGCATCGAAAGCCCCAACACCAATTGCCACATCGGAAGGTAAACCTAGTCGATCGGACCATTCAGAGGAAATGGTTCCAAAAACCTGATCGGAGGTATAGGTCTCCGTGTATAGTCTTTCGCGTAAACCAGCAAGTAGGGGGTCTAGCTTAACCAAAAATTCTTCAGAGGGTAATCCATCCCATTCGGGATGCCACATTGCTTTATGACCTGCAGCACATCGGCTGCGCTTTATTTGAACCACATTTTTAGTACCACATAGCAGTGCCGGAATCCAGTCGCAATGCTCCACCCATGAGTATGCAGCGTTCCTAAGGCTGGGGTCGACTCTGAGCATACGTAAAATCTTTGCCCAGAACCATTCCGAGGAGTAGATTCCCCCCTCGTACTTGGTAAAATCCACACCGCCCCATGTTGCCGCTAGATTATTGATCTCATCAGCTTCTTTGAGGGCGGTATGATCTTTCCATAGAATGAACATAGCGTTTGGGTTCTCCTTAAATTCTGGTGTCAGAGCAAGGGGCACACCCTCCTTGTTAACAGCCACAGGGGTTGAGCCCGTAGTGTCTACCGAAATCGCAACAATACAGTGGGCGATTTCCTTTCCGGCCTCTTCTATGGCTTTCCCAACGGCTTTTTCAAGGCTCTCGATGTAATCAAGAGGATGTTGGCGAAACTGATTGTTAACCTTGTCGCAGTAAAAATTATGGCTCCATCGTTTGTAGTATGAAACTCCCGACCCCACTTCTTCTCCATTTTTGGCATTAACAATTATTGCCCTAACGGAATCCGTCCCATAATCGAGCCCTATAACATATTTATTCATTGAATCTGTTTTTTTTGTAAAGTAATACTTACTTCTTTTGTCCATAGTAGGCATCCTTCCCATGCTTGCGTAGAAAATGTCTATCGATCAGATGTTGGTCGATAGGTGTTTCATTACCAAGTAGTTCGGTGTGAAAGGCCATCTTGGCTACCTCTTCAAGTACAACTGCGTTATAAACAGCATCCTTGCCATCGTTACCCCAAGTAAATGGGCCATGGCCGTGGACAAGAACCGCAGGCATAGTTTTGGGGTCAATGGATTCAAATCTTTCGACAATTACATGGCCTGTGTTCTTCTCGTAATCATTTTGGGTTTCGTCGGCGTTCATTGGCCTTGTACATGGAATCTCCCCGTAAAAATGATCAGCATGTGTCGTTCCGTATGTTGGTATAGACTTTCCTGCCTGAGCTCGTGATGTTGCCCAGGGGGAATGGGTGTGAACTATCCCTCCAATATTGGGAAACTTTGAGTATAACTCTAAATGGGTAGCAGTGTCCGACGATGGATTTAACTCGCCAAACACCCTATTACCATCCAGGTCAACAACAACAATGTCGTCTACCTTCATATGCTCATATTCCACCCCGCTAGGCTTAATGGCTACCAGGCCTGTGCTTCGGTCTATGGCACTTACATTACCCCAAGTAAATACAACCAACCCATATTCCTTAAGCATCAGGTTAGCCTCAAGAACTGATTTTCTCAGGTTAAAAAGCATATGTTTATGTTTTACTTTTTGTTAAGTTGATAATACATTTCGTTCCAACGTAGCTGATCCTTAAAACTATGGATCTCCGTCTTCTCATCAATTTGAAGGTACTCCACACCAGCCATATCAGCGAAGTATTGCATATGTGCTGGCTTGATGTCGAAGCTAAAGCCAGTATGGTGTGCTCCGCCAGCCAGAATCCATGCAGTTGCTGAAGTCCTAAGGTCTGGATCAGGTATCCATAATGCTCTGGCAACAGGAAGTCTGGGGAGTTGCTCGGGCTTTACGGCTGTTACAGTATTTACAAGCAAGCGGAATCGATTACCCATATCGAGCATAGTTGCATTGAGAGCTTTCCCCTGTTTGGCGCTAAACACCAATCGAGCAGGGTCTTCTTTCCCTCCAATTGAAAGAGGGTGTACTTCAAGGCTTGGTTTGGTTTCGGCTATGCTTGGGCATACCTCAAGCATATGGGCTCCAAGAACTTTCATCTGATGCGGATCAAGGTGGTAAGTATAGTCCTCCATGAATGAAGTTCCACCATTCATCCCTTGAGACATCACCTTCATACAGCGAAGTAGGGCAGAGGTTTTCCAGTCACCTTCGGCACCAAAACCATAGCCTTTTTCCATTAAGCGTTGCACTGCCAGACCTGGCAGCTGCTTTAGTCCGTGCAGATCTTCAAATGTAGTGGTGAAAGCCTTGAAACCACCATCCTCAAGAAAATGGATCATCCCAAGCTCTATGCGGGCAGCTTCAACAAGTTGAGACTTATTGAACGAGTTGGCCAGGAATTTGGTATCGAGGCTGTAGGTTTGGGAGTACTCATTTATCAATCCCTCAATCTCAGAATCGGAGACCTTATTTACAAATCGAACCAGTTCTCCAACACCATAGCCAGCCACAGACCATCCGAACTGGATGCGTGCTGAAACTTTGTTTCCTTCGGTTACGGCTACATCGCGCATATTGTCACCAAACCGAGCAACCTTTAAACTTTTTGATTCATTCCAACCTAGAGCTGCTCTCGACCAGCTGTTCAAATCAACTATTAGCTGTTCGTCTTGCCAGTGTCCCACTAGCACTGCGCGGTTCAAGTTCATACGGCTACAGATATAGCCAAATTCACGATCGCCATGGGCTGATTGATTCAGATTCATAAAATCCATATCCATATCATTCCACGGGATATCGCGATTAAACTGGGTATGAAGATGCAGGAATGGTTTCTGGAGAATTTCTAAACCGTTGATCCACATCTGAGCAGGCGAAAAGGTATGCATCCAACAGATAACCCCAATACAACTACGATCAGCATTAGCTTCAAGGCAAATCTGGGCAATTGCTTCACTTGAGGTTAAAACCGGTTTTGGCATAATTTGAACCGGAATATTTTGACTGTTAAAGAACTTAACAATTTCGTTACTATTTTGGGCAACTTTTTCTAATGTTTCATCACCGTATAGGTGTTGGCTTCCGGTTAGAAACCAAAGAGAGGTTGTGCTATTCATTTATTGTTTTTTTTGTGTAAATACTAAACCAGTTCAAAGTAGTCTCCATTGCTGATCAGGTAATCGTACTTTTCCTTATCAAACATGTAAAGGAATGCTCCTCGTTTTGAACTGGACTTATCCTTCTCATCTAGCATGGAAAGAACCTTCATCGACAGAATCTTCTTTCTAAAGTTTCGCTTATCAAGGGGGTGTTGATGTATTGCTTCGTATAGTTTTTGCAGCTGAGGAAGCGTGAACTTCTCGGGTAATAGTTCAAAACCAATGGGTTCAATCACAGTTTTTCGTTTCAGCCTTTTCATTGCTTTACTAACCATTTCGTTGTGGTCGAAGATTAGTGGAGGCAACTCATCAATAGGAAACCAAACGGCACCATGCTTCTGCCCTAGTTCCTCATCATAATCAGCTATGTTAATCAATGCGTAGTATGCAATAGATATTACCCGTGCTTCAGAATCACGTTTTACTTCCCCGTAGGTTTGTAGCTGTTCAAGGTAGATGGTTTTTAACCCTGTCAAATCTTCTAAGATACGGTAGGCAGCGTCATCAATCCCCTCATTCTCTCGAACAAATCCCCCCATAAGCGAGTAATTATCCTTATGCGGTTCAAATTTTCGTTTAATAAGCAGCAGCTTTAATTTGCCTTCGTCAAACCCAAAGATAATGCTGTCTATTGCTACGTAATGCTTTTCAAATCCTTGATAGTGCGAGTGTTTTGCCATAGTTACCAGAAATATATATAGAATACTATTGTAATACCTAAAATGATAATGGTGTTAATTACATCCCATTTATTCCAGCTGGCTCGAGTTTCGGCTAGTTGTTCAGCGGTTGCTGAGCCATATGTAAGGCCTACAGTTTTGGATGCATCAGCTGGTTTGGTAACGAAAGATACCAAAACAATAACTACAATACAAAGGAAGAACAGGTAAATTGAATAATGCAGCCAGTTAGGTTGAAGTATTACTTTATAGAAAAGGCTATCGGGGCTTAGGGAGTTGGCGAATATTGTAGCAACAAGCCTTGTCATTCCGAGAATAAACCCTGTAAGTAGACCCGTAAATCCAGCTGTTGGAGTAGCCCTTTTCCAAAAAACCCCAAGTAAGAACACCGATGCAATACCAGGGGCGAGTAATGATTGAACGTCCTGAAGGTACGCATACAGCACTTGGCCTATTCCTCGCATTACTGGGATCCAAAGCATACCCAGAATCACTATAACTACAGTTGCAATTCGACCAACTTTTACCAAATGCTTCTCAGAACTTTCGGGTCGAATCTTTTCATAGAAATCTTTTGTGAAGAGAATTGCTGAGGAATTAAATAGCGAAGCCAACGAGCTCATAAGCGCAGCTATAATTCCTCCAACCACAATTCCTCGAACCCCAGCAGGGAGCAAGTTGCTAACAAGAGTGGAGAAAGCAGCATCGGAACTACTAAGTTCAAGTAAACCCTTTTGACTTAGGGCGTATGCAATCATTCCGGGAACTAAGAAAATAAATACTGGTAAAAGCTTGAGGTAGCTGCCAAAAATTGTGCCTCGGCGAGCCTGTTTCTGATCCTTGCCAGATAGTACCCGTTGTACTATGTATTGATCGGTACACCAGTACCAAAAACCAATTATGGCAGAGCCGAGTAGCACCCCAGTCCACGGAAAGTCGGCATCGCTATGTGATCGCATTAGGCTTGTCATTGAGTCACCATGCGCTGTTACCTTTGCGCCACAAATGGTCATCATCTCATTCCATCCGCCAAGTTCCTGTAGGCCTACCACGACGATAACAATTGATCCAAGGAGCAACACTGGTAGCTGCAAAACGGACGTGTAAAGTACGGCTTTCATCCCACCCAAAACGGTGTATACCCCCGTAACTAGTACTAGACCAACAGCACCAATCCAGAAAAAGTCAATCCCCATCCATTCTTCAATACCAAATACTTCCTTGAAGACGATACCCCCTGCGTAAACCGTTACAGCAACTTTTGTTAAAACGTAACTAACCAGTGAGATAATGGATAGAAAATTTCGTGAAGCGGTATTATAGCGTCTTTCAAGAAATTCAGGCATAGTAAAAACTTTACTTCTAGAGTAGAAGGGTACAAAGACCCACCCAAGTATAAGTATTAACCATCCCTGCATTTCCCAGTGAGCCATGGCCATCCCAGTTTCGGCACCAGCACCAGCAAGGCCCACAAGGTGTTCAGAGCCTATGTTTGAAGCAAAAATTGATGCTCCAATAGCAATCCATCCTGCATTCCGCCCGGCCAAAAAGTAATCGGAAGAGGTTTCTTCTTTCTGGCGAACTACCCACCAGATTACAAGAATCATTAGAAGGATAAATGCTCCTAAAACCAGCCAGTCTAAAAGTATCATATTCTGCTAATTAAAATATTATCAATAATCCTAACTTGAATTACGTGTAAAAATAACACTAATATTCAAACTAAAAAAGAAATGGTAATCAATTATCAGATTGAGAAATTTTTCCAAATACTGGAGTTTACCCTTTTGTGTTTCTTTGTGAATTCTGTTATCAACAGTAAACAAAGGAGAAGGGTTTCATACCCTTCTCCAATGATAAACCAATAAAAAAGCGTAAACCTAAAACTTAACTCAACCTAAACCTAAACCTTATTTTATGAATTTCCCTGTCCTGGATAACCCGGATTTTGCTTCAAGTTGGGGTTAGTAAGCATTGCGCCTTCAGGAATGGGGAAAATTGATTTCTGTATAGAGGTAGGATTGTGGTTCATCCAAGTTTTGGTATGGAACACACCAAACCGGATAAGATCCTGCCTGCGCCTTGCCTCTAAAGCAAACTCCCATCCAAGCTCATCGAGGAAACGACCATACTGAATATCGGCACCTCCCTCGGGGCTAGTTACAACGCCATTCTGATACCATCCATAGTTGTAGCTACTGCCCATTTCTAACTCAGCACCAGTTACAGTGGCTTTACTGGGATTATCCTTAAAAGCACGTTCCCGAACCTCCGATACAATTAGTGCAGCAGGGCCTGATTGTCCCATACGAAGCAATGCCTCGGCTTTCATCATGAGTATATCGGCATAGCGGAAGATAACAAAATCGTTGCTTAAAGCAGCCTTGGCACCCACCTTTATTTCGTACTTACCAAGCCTATAACCATTCTCCATAGTAGGAAGATCACCGTAGTCGCCTCCCATACTGGGCAGGTAGTTATCGTAGGTAAAGAGCACCTCATCAGTGTTGTACTTATACTGATCGCCCATTATCCATGTATCCTGCTTACGGGTATCATCAGGATCGTAAGTATTAATAAACTGAGGAACTCCGCAGCTGCCTCCCCAAGGTTGTGACTCCATATTAAGTACAAGCCTGTGGTTGGGGTTTAGGCTCTTCATATGCTGACTCCATTGCGTAGCCAAAACATCATCGTAAGGCACTGCCCAAATAATTTCCTTCGACCCCTCGTTGTCGGTTAGGAAGCTGGTTTTGTAGCTATCCTCGAGCATATATGGTGCGTGGTCAATTATCTCTTGGGTATAATCTATTACCTTTTGCCAATCGGGTGTACCTGTGTATACCTCCTTATTTAGGTAAAGCTTAGCTAATGTAGTAAGGGCAGCCCACTTTGTAAATCGGCCATACGAGTTAGTATTCACCTCTGTTTCCAGATGATCTAGCACGTCAGTTAGCTCAGTTACAACAAAATCGAATACTTGTTGCCGTGTGAACTGTTGTGGTGGTTCTTCATCGGTAAAATCAGTTGCAATAGGAACATTACCATGGCTATCGACTAAAATGTAGTAGGACCATGCCCTAACACCTCTCAACTCCGCTAAAGTTTTATCGTAGATTTCACCCTCAAGAGGTATGTCACCGGATTCAATTTGGTAGATAACCCTGTTCGCATTATTAATAATGCTCCAGCAGTTATTCCACAGGTTGGTTGGTTGCCATTGGGTATATGTCCATTCATGGCGGTGCATACGGTGATAGGTTCCCCCATCATACCATCCATTTGGCCTCGCAGGAGTAACTACTATATCGGCGGGCTCCTCCATCACATCAAAATAGCCTTGCCATCCCATCATCATGGCTCGCATAGGAACATAAACGGGCGCAATTAGGGAAGCTAAATCATTTTCCGTTGGGTTAAAATCCTGTGCTGCCAGCGATGAGTACACAGTTTCCTCTAAATCTGTACATGAAGGGGTAAAGGTAAGCAGAGGAAGCGCAACCAGAATTGCTGTTATTATTCTTTTATGTTTCATAACAATCAAATTTTGATAATTAAAACTTAAGATTTACACCAATGGTAAAAGTTCGTGTGGTTGGGTACTTATCCCTTTGGTCATTCCCTGGGTACAAACCCGTAAAGTTAACCTCGGGATCAATGCCCTTGTAGCCCGTAATGGTAAAACAGTTCTGAGCAGCAACATACACTCTTGCCGAGCTGATATGCTTAATGTTTTGCGTAGCAAAATTGTAACCTAATGCAATATTGTCAATTTTCCAGTAATCACCGTCTTCAACGTAGTGGCTTACGTATGCAAGGTCGTTGTTTAGCACAGCTTTATCGTACACTTTATCGTAAGCTGAGGCAAGCATATTGTATTGGGTTACTCTGGGGTTCTCGTAGTATAAGCGAGTGAAGTTTAAAATTTGATACCTAAAAGCACCGCGCATCGATATGTCAAGATCAAAGTTCTTATATGAGAATTGGTGATTCCAGTTAAGCACATGCTTAGGAATACCATTGCCTAGCACCTGCTTGTCGTTTGGAGTAGATTGATCTATTGGAATGCGTGTCCCGTCGGGCTTTTCTATAATCCAACGGCCATTCTCGTCAATATCAACCGACTTATATCCCCAAAAGTTGCCAATTGAACCACCTATCTCAATACGGTGGGTGTACTCCTGTACTGGTTCACCTGTATGGCCCTCGTAGAAAAAGTCTGCATCGGTTGAGTAGGTATCGTTCGATAGTGATAGAAGCTTCATACTATTAGTAGAGTAGGAAATACTAGTACTCCACTCAAAATCTTTTTCCCTAACTGGCACCAGACGGATAAGTGCTTCAATCCCTTTGTTCTCAGTTTCGCCCACGTTAGCCAGCATACTGCCAAATAGGAATGGAGGAACGGGCACGGTGTACCACCAAAGCATATCGGTAGTATGCCTTTTGTACATATCGAAACTACCGCTGATCCTATGATTTAGTAAAGCAAACTCCAGTCCAAGGTTATACTCCTGCTTTTGCTCCCAGCGTAAATCTGGGTTTGGGTTCTGTGCGGGTGTTAACCCTTGTATCCACTCGCCCTGATAGTAGAAGCGCGAAGCGTAGCTCAGGGTGGTTAGCGACATGTATGGGTCGTTGGGTTCAGTTCCTGTTACCCCAAAGCCTGCACGTACCATTAGGTTATTAAGAATTTCAAGATCTTTTAAAAACGACTCTTGGCTTATTCTCCAACCAGCCGAAACTGAAGGGAAAGTTCCCCACTTGTGGTTTGCACCGAATTTCGAGGATCCCTCCCTACGTACGCTGGCCATTAATAAGTAGCGATCGTCAAAGTTATAGTTTAATCGGCCAAAGAATCCGATTAGTTTATTCATACTTCTATAACTGCTTATTGGAGCTTCGCCACGAATTAAGGCGTTTCCTGACCCCATATTGTTGTAAGTGTAGTTGTCGGTTGGGAAGTCCCAGTTCTGCATCCAGAAGTTGTCGTACATACTCTCTTGATAGCTATATCCACCTAGAGCTGTAAAACGGTGCTTATCTAGCTCAAGGTTATAGTCGGTGGTGAATTCTAGCAGTAAATCATCTGAATTAGTAGCTCCTCTAGAGGCAAACCCATTCCTTCCATACTTGGTGGTAGATACGTGGTTCTTAGTTTGATAGAATCCAGTAGCATTGCTATTAGAACTTTTCGACACCAGTAGCTTGAGGTTCAAATCTTTTATGGGCTGGTAAATGATATTACCAGATAACCTTTGGCTTTTCCGCTTGAATTCACCATCGGTTTCCTGGATGTAGGCTGATGGGTTGTCGTAGAAATATACATCACGTTCAATCCAGTTTCCTTCATCATCCATGGGCCTATCCGTTGGATTGCGGATTAGTGCTTGGCGATATACATAGCTGTTGAAGCTATAGCCATCGCCTCCTGTCCAGTAAGTTTGCTGGCGAGTTAAAAGATTAACATTGATCTTTAACTTATTATCGAACATCGAATGGGTTGCATCAAGGCGTAGTCGGTAGTCCTGATTGTCCGATTTAAGGAAAAGACCCTCTGTTTCCCTGTAGTTGAAGGAGCCAGTGTAGCTAGAACTTTCCGAAGAACCCATAACCGTGAGGTTGTGGTTGTGACTAATTGGATTTGCTCTGGTAACCTCCGAAAGCCAATCGGTATCATACCCGTGATCAATAAAATCATACCCCTCACTTATCAAGCGACGATAGTCACTGGCATCGAGGAAATCGAGTTGGCGAGCAATGGATTGAACGGCTACATATGAGCTGTAGTCAACAGTAGAAGTGTTCCTTTTGGCCTTGCGGGTAGTAATAAGAATAACACCATTGGTACCCCTTGTACCATAAATTGCCGCAGCAGAACCATCCTTTAAAACATCGATGGATTCAATGTCCTCAGGAGCAACTGTACTAAGGCTGCCTGGGATACCATCAATAATTACAAGCGGACTGCTAATACCGTATACGGTTGAGAAACCACGTAACGATATTTCGGTACCTGCGGTTGGATCACCACTTGTAACCCCAACCCGTAAGCCAGCAGTACGACCTGCAATTAGCTGAGCGGCATCGCGAACACTACCCTTTTGAAAGTCTTTCTCGTTCACACTGGCCACCGAACTGGTGATGTCACCACGGCGTTGTGTACCGTATCCAACAACCACAATCTCATCGAGTTCAGTCATTGCGGTATAAAGCGACACATTGATAATTCGTTTTGTACCCACTGTTTCCTCGTGTGTTTCGTACCCAATAAACGAGAAAACAAGAACGTCAGTTGGCCCACTAACGCTCAGCGTGTAGGAACCTTTGTCATCGGTTGATGTGCCAGCGGTTGTCCCTTTTATAAAAACCGACACACCAGGCAAAGGCTCGTTGGAGAGCGCATCGGTAACTTGCCCAGTTACTACATTGGCCTGTTGAGCAATAGCAAGAACATGCTCTGTTTCAGAAGTAGTTGAGGCATAGCTACTACTCCCAAAACTAGGCAATAACCCGATAGTAAGAACCAGAACTAGGATGTGTCTGGCTCGTAAAACTGCGAGTTTACTCATCTTAATAGCTTTTTGATTCATGTGATGTTTTTTTTGTTTAACATACTTTTTAGGTGGAGGTCTGTTTCCCGGAGACCAAGACCGGCATTTTTGCTTAAATAGGTTACCTACTTTATAAGTGTCAATTTATAGGTGTTGCATATACACTTATTATATAAAGTGTAATATTAACACTTTTTTAATATAACCGTAAGAAAACATTAACTTTTTTTGACAATACAACCCAATATCTAATTAGTCTAAATTAATGCAGTGGTTTTGGACTTTATGAGCAGTGAGCAAATCGTATTAAACCTTTAGTTCCAAGTGTTCAGGCTAGTATTATAATGCATTATGAGAGAGTAATATATGAACAAGTTTAAACTCTAAACTTTACTCTTTCATAGCCTATGATACTTCAATGTTGTAGCAAGTTTTCATTACTAATTACACATGAAATTTTGGTACTTTGAATAATGCCTTTTTGCCGAAAGTATCTTTGTTTCATTACTTACTATAGAAAAGGAAGGGTTGTGTAGTCGGGGAAAGGCAAATGAAATAAACCTAACGATTTGTTATGCGGAAGGGATTGTCCAAAAAGGGATGGTAGGGAGAATAAATGATTTATAATAGTATACAAGACCAATTTAGTGTTTTGCCTGTTTATTGTTTATGGGTTTGGTTACATAAAATCCGTCAGGTGAATATACATGTTGAGTAAATGGGAAAAAACTATGCGGGGCAAAGCGAATCTCACGCTTGCCCCGCATTACTTTTCGTTGCAGTTATTTCGTTTGCGAGCGTTCTACTTTAGCGTCACATCTAAATACACCGAATGTCGCCCGTAAGTGTCGTAAAAAGGTTTGAACTTAACACCGTCAATTGTAAACTCCAATTGTTTGGGGTCGCCAGTAATTGACTTGCTAATGTCATTAGCATCTAGAGATACCTTACGCCATTCGTTTAATGGGGTAGATTCTTGAGCGGCGAGTAGAACTGGCCCGTAGAATAAACTTGCTATGTTTTGCTGATCCATAACGGGCTTAAGATAGAAGTGAAAGGGCATATGCAGATCAACAGTGTCGCCATTCTTCCAATTTCTTCTTAGGGTAAGGTACGTACCTGGAACAGCCTTAACTTTTTGGCTCTTGCCATTTATTTTCACATAGAATCCTTTACTAGCCCAATGCGGTACGCGGACACGAAGGTCAAATCTTCCTTTTCCTTCAATGCTTAAGCGTGTATGATCATCGTTTGGGTAGGAGGTTTCTTGGGTAATTGTAATATTTCTTTCTGTCCATTCTAAGGTAGAGGGGACATATAGATTTACATATAGAGCTTGGTTATCGGTGCTTCTAAAGTAGATTGAGTTGTGAAGCTTTGTATTGCTCTCAATGGCTGTTCCGTTACAGCAGGTAAATCCCTTCATATGCGGGTTGCCAAACTGTTTAATGGAACCTGGTCTCAACGGCACATGGTATGTGTTTGCTGGAGAGTCCTCTGCAACGGATGCTAGAATATGATTGTAAAGTGCTTGTTCGTAGTAATCCATTAGCTCTGGACGCTGGTCGAAAAGGAATAGTTCCCGGGTTAGCTTTAGCATGTTGTAGGTAGCACACGTTTCATTCTGTCCACCTGCAGAGAACCCGTTTTCGTAAAGGGTTGCTGGTTGAGCAGTAAAGCACTCAGCATTAGCAGGATTGCTGGCTCCAGCAACTCCTCCAATATTATACATATAGTCGTTGGTAGCCATTCTCCAGAAGTTGTTGGCTATGTGGAAATACTCGGGGGCACCTGAGGAACGATACACTTCAAGTGCTCCGAGAATTTGCGGAATGTGTGTATTGGAGTGCAATCCCCTGAACATATCAACATTTTTGGCTAGTCCATGGGAACGATTGGAGTCACCAAAAAACATCCTAATATTATCGAAAATCTTTGCAGTTTCCAGGTATGTTGGATTGTTGGTCAACCTATACAATCGTGCCATGGCATCATTCATTCCCCCATATTCTCCAGCAATATATCTGTTCCACATGCTTATAAGGGTTTCTGTAGGTAGTTTGCTTAGACGGGCATATACCCAGTCGCTCATGCCTTTGGCCGTTTCTAATGCCTTCTCATTGCCACACACTTCATAAATATCCATCAATCCGGCAAGGATTTTATCTAATGTATAGTAGGGTGCCCATATCCTGGTATTGTCTGTTCCGTAGGTTGCACCATGCTCAAGCATGATAAACTGATCGGGTGGGTACGCACTAATGTATCCTAGTCCCCAATTCCAGTAATCTGTTCTTATGCCATCCTCGCTTAGGTCTGAGTCGTAACCCAATTTGCCTGGGGCAGGGGGAACAGCCGTTGGGTCGGAAACAAAATCTCCGCCGGCTACACTGGGGTGTCCAGACATTTGGGCCAGTTCATAAAGCGTATTCACCATGTAGTCAATCTTTTGGAGAAAAGTTGCCTGGAGCGATGGATCGTAGGAAGCGCTCTCGTAGGCTTGGGCTAAGGCAGTTAGGTAATGCCCTGTTGCATGGCCGCGAAGTTTTGTTAGCTGGCTATCCCACACGCCCAAAGGTTCTGCACCCTTAGGTTGTGCTTGCCCAAAAGCGTTTCGGAACATGTAAAGGAAGTTGTCGGGATTGGTTTTAGCAAGAACGGTTACAAATTTATCGCGGTTTTCGATAAACTTGGTGTCGTTGTTTTCAAGATCAGTTTTTAGGATAACTCGATTCAGGCCAAAATCTCCCAAGGTTTGATTTGGGATGGTTATTTTTTTTGCTTCCGATACGGTAACAAAAGCAGTGGGCTGTATATGAGAGCCAGCGATCCTGCCTTTAACGGTGTAAGTACCTGGGGCAAGAACTTGCTTGTTATCCTCGGGTGCGGGCCAGATAACCCTTACGCTTGGCCCCTCAATGCCATCGCTGTAAACACCTTGTACATAAGCAGGAAGGCTGGGGAGATGCCCCACTGCTGTTTCCACTTTGATGTCGGGAACGCTAATTAGGTAAGCGTTGTATAGTTGAGGAGTATTTTCGGAATACTTTGGAAGGCTGGGATCGGCTTCGTCTCGCACTCTAACGACTGGTTGATCCAGATTCAAGGCATTGGCATGAATTCTGGCTACTTGACCATTGTTTAAGGGAATACGGTAGATTCTAAAATCATGCAGCTTGGCATTTAGGTTTTTGTGGTTTGCGGCTATCGATTTTCCAATGTAGAGTTTATTGTTACTAACGGTTCTGTTGTCGAATAGATGCTGCAAGTTCACTGAAACATTACGAGTCTGACCCACTAGCATACCGTTTATGTAACTACTAAGTGTTCTAGTGGGAATATTAATAACTACGGCTAAATGATTCCATTTATTCAATTCGAGGGCGGGAGTTTGAACCACAAACTTATCTTTTTCGGTTTGGATTTGCACCATATACCCTATCCCGTCGTTTTCCTTAACGGTTTCAGCTTGGAGGTGTAGCTGGCTATTTTGCCCAAAATCGAAAAGTACTTGGCCTACTTCTGATGAACGTAAGTAGATCCAGCCTGTGATGCTTAGTGATTCTAGCCCAGTAACGGATTCGCCAGGGATAGTTATAAATACTTCTTGATCTCCCGATAAGGATAGGACATCGCCAAACACGTTATCCTTCTCAAATCTGAAATCGGAACCTTGTATTCTTGAATGAAGGTTATTTCGAGACCAGTCGTTTAGGTCTCCTCGGAAGATATAGCGGGCATTCAAGTCCGTTTCCCCTATTCCATCAAGAATTTGGTCGCCGCCCTGCGCAAACACATGATTTGCACTCATAATACATAGACTGAGTATCAGTCCCAAAAACAACTTTGATGTTTTCATAATTAAGTTCATATTTAGGAATTTTAAACAAATAATTAGTGTTGTTAGCTCTTAAGTTTAAAAACTTACATTTAAACCAAGGGCAAACGTGTGGGTGGTTGGGTATTTCTCCAACTCGTCAAAACCAGGTGCCATTCCAATAATGCTAACCTCGGGGTCGACACCCTTATAGCCGGTTATTGTAAACAGGTTGCTGGCCGAAGCGTATAGCCTTACATGCTGCACATATCGATTCTGTGCCTTATAGGTATAACCAAGGGTAAGGTTGTCGAGCTTAAGGTAGTCGCCATTCTCAACGTAATGGCTAACAAAAGCAAGAGGGCTTGAAAGGGTAACACCATCTATAGGATCGAAAGCCGAACTTAGAACATTGTAATAGGGTGCTCGCGTCGAATTTTCATAGTACATACGATAGTTGTTGATTAGCTGAAATCCAAATGCGCCGCGGAGCGACACGCTTAGGTCGAAT
>Ga0334901_1001361_pt1 | contig 26274 bp, 21 predicted proteins | sample GraSluR3_MG_3_FD_207216 | JGI IMG/M metagenome (GOLD analysis project Ga0334901, IMG submission 207216) | Sludge microbial communities from methane-producing bioreactor in Wageningen University, Netherlands - Granular Sludge_15_08-R3 | ecosystem: Engineered > Bioreactor > Anaerobic >... | reverse complement strand
AAAGGGTGGCAAAGAGTCCTGCAAGATGGATATGAACTGAGCCAGGAAATCGCACGAAGACATCCAGAGAAAGACCTATTTCTCTTTGGGCACAGCATGGGATCATTTTTAGTGAGAACACTCATAGCACTCCATCCGGAGCACTATCGTGGTGCAATCATCAGTGGGACCGGAGCCAGCCAGGGCCTGCTCGGAGCTGTGGGCAAAGTACTCGCCACAGTGAGATCCTGGAGAAACAAAGGGAGAAATCCCGACCAACTGCTCGATACCCTCAGCTTCGGAGCATTCGGAAAAGCCTTCCAGCCCGAAAAGACCAGCTTCGACTGGCTCAGCAGAGATGAAAGGGAAGTCCAGAAGTACGTCGACGACCCACTCTGTGGATTCGTGTGTTCCAGTAGATTCTTCGTTGACCTGCTCACCGGAATCTCCATGGCCAACAGCAAACGAAATATACAACGAGTACCGAAAGACTTCCCGCTCCTACTGATCAGCGGAGCAAACGACCCAGTAGGAAAGTTCGGGAAAGGATTCGAAACCGTATGTGAAGCATATCGAAGCGTCGGACTGACTGACATCACCTGTACACTGGTCAAAGGAGCACGCCACGAACTTTTGAACGAAACGAACAGAGATGAGGTACACACCATGATTGGTACATGGTTGGAGTCACACAAAACCAGGAAAAACCGCTAAGAGAGAGACATGCAGAAAAAACAGAAGAATTCGATGCCTACCCGCGTTGAAACAATAGAAAAACGCTCACTGATAAAGCGTTTCATCCTCTTTATAGAAGTCTGGTATGGAAAGTTCATGAAGGATAGAATAACCATACTCGCCTCCGGAATCGTCTACACCACACTGATATCCCTCGTTCCCTTCGTATCGTTTCTCGTTGCATTTCTGGCACTGTTCAACGTGTTGCAGCCATTTTACATCCTGCTTGCGGATCTGTTCACCTCGATCTTTGGAGACGAAGCAGGAGGGCAGCTTGTAGGAATGATCGAACGCTACTCGACCAACGCGAGCGGACTCGGAGCATTCGGCCTGGTATCATTCATCATCACTTCCATCCTCCTGTTCAATAAAGTCTGGTCGGTGGTGAATCAAATCTACCGATCTGCATCGACACAGATGAACATGGTGAAACGATCGATCGGATTTCTTACAGTCTTGATCGTCGGAGCCGTACTGCTGGGAGCCTACATCAGCATAAAATCCCTCTTTAGCACCTGGGTGGTCCAGGTACTCGGATGGACCCTCTACAACAGTCTCGTTCTCTCCGTGATACAGATAGTTGGACCATGGGTCATCGCGTGGCTCTTTCTTTTCCTCATCATCAAGGTAGCGCCGAATGCAAAGGTGAGCACCGCAAGCGCTTCGATCGGATCGATCGTCGGCACCATAGGCATGTACCTTGTGAATGCCCTGTTCTCTGCACTCATCTCCCGTGTGTTGAACTACTCGGTCATCTACGGTTCGTTCGCTGCAGTATTCCTCTTTCTTCTCTGGGTCTACATGATCTGGATCGTCATACTCGGGGCGGTAGAGGTGAGCTATGTACACCAATATCAACCGGAGAAGATGACCCTCGCAAAACCGGTTTCACCTGCTGAGCAGTTGGCGAACGGGGTGAATGTGATGATGGTGATTGGGCAGAAGTACCGCGTTGGTGGAGGCGATACGAAGATTCGCGATCTCACCGACCGTTTGCTTATGAACGAAAGGCAGCTGTTCTCTGTGCTGGACCTCCTGGTCGACAAGAAGTTCATACTTCCCACCAACCCCACGAGGACAGCTTACGTGCCTGCTCGTCCGCTCGAGGACCTTAAGGTGGTAGAATTGGTCGAATCGCTGTATGGGGAGGTCTATCTGGAACAGAATCTCGATACCATAGGAGACTCGATTGCATCGCAGATCAATGCGAAAGGAATCAGGACACTGGGAAATCTCAGTGTCGCCAATCTTGTCGAACGCGTGTGATTGCTTATTGTTGAGTAGTAGGAGGTTGGTATGAAACAGTTCGTTGTCGATTCGTTCGCCCCGGTGGATGTTCTCCGCTGGCCGGCAATGCCCGATCCCAAAGATCGGGACCCGATCGGGCGAGGCGTTTGGATCTGGCCTCGCTCCCGTATCCGTGCCTATGAACAAGTCAATCCCAAGAATGCACATGGAGACGGGTTCCTTATCTTCCCCTATGCCTTGGCCGTATACGATGGAGCCGACCGTCATGTTCTCAGTGTCGTGGTGGAGCAGACCGATTATCGAGTACTTGCGCAGATGACCGGAGAGCGGTTGCGTGATCTGGTAGGGGAGCGGAAAGGACATCTGTCGGAGCTGCAAGTGTCGATCTACCATGCCGATGCGCACGATGAGTTGGGTCCCTATGAAGGGGTTGTTGCACAAGAGATAGTCATGCAGACGCTTACAGAAGTTGTTGCAGATACCTTCGATCTCTGGGAGGAGCCTGTGCGTCGGCAGTGGACCTGAATGTCAGTTGACAGTCTGAAAGATCTCTCGTAGGGTTGACAGCTGGGAGGAATGATATGGTGAGTGAACCTGGTGAAGATCGCGGCTCCCGGAAGGCTGTCGCGCTCCTTTCTGTGTGTATTATGATTGGGGCTTCGCTCGCATCCATTGCGGGATTGATACCGTTTTCGGGCTCCTCTGCAGTCCCGGAGAGCTTTGAATCGCTATACGGTGAGCGTGTGCTTCTTGATGGAACGGGATTATATGCTCGAGATTCGATCTCGTGTGCTGCCCAGGCGAGAGGGCAGGATGTAGTCACTCTGCTCGTGGGTGTTCCGCTGCTCGGTGTGGGATTGATCGCAGCCAGAAAAGGGAGTGTACGGGGAAAAATACTGCACAGTGGGGCGTTGGGATATTTCCTCTATACCTATGCCTCCTATTCGTTCCTCTCTATGTACAATCCACTTTTCCTCCTCTATGTGGCGTTGTTCAGCATGTCTCTGTTTTCGTTTGTCCTTGTGTTTCGCAGTTTTGGCGCACGGGAGGTGCTCGATTCGCTTGTCGCTGGGTATCCGAGACGCTTTCTCGGTGGATACTTGATCGGCATGGGAGTGTTGTTGTCGCTCATGTGGATCGCACGCATCGTTCCTTCGTTGGCGGCGGGCGAGCCTCCGGTGGGAATAGAGCATTACACCACGCTGATCATTCAGGCGCTCGATCTTGGTGTTGTTGTTCCCGCATCGATAGTGACTGGAGTTCTGTTGCTCAAGGAACGAGCGATCGGAGCCACCTTGGCGGGGGTACTCTTCATCAAGCTGCTTACCATGGCACTTGCACTCTTTGCGATGATGCTGGTTATGGCACGTTCGGGAGTAGAGCTGGCACTTGGAGAAGTGATCATCTTCTCTGTACTTCTCGCTTTGGGAATCGTCGCTTCGTTGGTCATGTTCAAATCGGTGCGATCGGCGTAGATTACGCAGATCTGAGCGGGCGGGCAGTTCTCACCGGCAACGAAATCACCCTTCTGCATGCATGTGGGTGCAATCGGGGCAGATTCCGGTTAGGTAGAGCGTGTGGCCGGTGACCTGAATGCCCATCTCCTGTTCATATCCGTCGATGAGCGAAGAGATTCTGCAATCTCCGAGATCGATGAAAGTATGGCACCGTTCACAGTGGAACCAGTGGTGATGCCCTCGAGAGCCTTCATCAGAAGCTGCTGCTGTGTAGTAGCGTTCTGTACCATGTTCAGAGCAGTGCAGTACGAACGAATCGGCATACCCGTGGTGCTCCAAATAGTGAAGTGTTCGATAGATGGTGACTGGGTTGCATGCAACTTCGATACGCTCGGAGATTTCGTTTGCAGAGAGTGGGCGGTCGGCTTGCAAGAGCACCTGAAGTGTTGCTTTTCGTGCTTTGGTCATACCGATGTTCTCTCCCTTGTTCCCTGTCGTTTTTTTCGCGTGATCATCCTGGCTGCCGAGTATGAGAGGAAAATGGCACCGGCAAATACGACAACCATTGCTCCAACCGGGAGATCGAAGGTCCATCCAGTGACCAGACCACCGATCGAAAAAAGCGACGCATAGAGTGTTGCAAGCACCATCATGCCGATCATGTTCTTCGCCGAGAATCCTGCAGTGCCTGCTGGAAGTGTGAGCATTGCAATCACCATGACGATGCCGACGAACGTCTGCAGTAGTACGATGGCCACTGCGGTGACACTGAGCAGTATCAAGAAGACCATCTGGGTGGAGATACCCTTCACCTGGCTGAACTCATTGTCGAACGACGATGCCTCGAGCTGTGGATAGAATCGCCAGACCATGAGAATGACAAGAACGTCGAGCACGCCGAGTAGGATCAAGTCGCGGCTTGAGATAAGCAGAATGTTCCCGAACAGATAGCTTGTCGGATCGGTGTAACCAGGGGTTTTCGCCATAAAAAGCACTCCAATGCTCATGCCGATAGCCCAGATTGCGTTAATGACGGTATCTTCTCGTTGGCTTGCACGCATAGATACCATGCCGATGATAATTGCAGCGAGAACTGCAAAGAGAATCGCCCCCGCAATGGGAGGAAGGTTTGGTACTATGCCGGTTGCGGAGAGGTAGAGGGCAAGGCCGATTCCTCCAAGAACTGCGTGGCTGATCGCACCTGCGAGCCCCGCAATTCGTTTCACAGTCACAATGGTTCCGAGCACACCGAAGAGGACCGACGAGAGGATTCCAGCGAACAACGCGTTTCGGATGAACGGCATCGATGGGTCGAATAGAGCTGAAAGAATGCCATCGCTCATGAGAGATCTCCTTCTGGGCAACAACAATCGTCGCCAAGTGTGCTGTCGTGTAGTACTTTGAGTGCAGCTCCACCGAACATTTGTGCAGGAGCCTCTCGGGTTGGCTCGACCTGGTGTTGTACGATAACTCTACCCACTCCGGATGGTCCGATGTCCCCGACACAGAGCACCCGATCGGTTAACGATGAGACGAACCCGGTATCGTGCGTAACGATAAGGATAGATGTTTTCCCTTTCAGTGAACCGAGTGCACTGAAGAGTCGTCGTTCACTATCGGCATCCATATTCGATGTCGGTTCATCGAGCACGAGCATCTCCGGGTTGGCACTCAAAGCTCTTGCTACAAGTACGCGTCTCCGCTGTCCTCCCGATAGTGCGTGATAGGGTCGTTTTGCCAGATCTGATAATTCCATGGTAGCGAGAGCTTCCTTGACCGCTTGAGCATCTTCGGCGGAATAGCGGCGGAGAAATGGCTTGATGCGACCCATACGGACAACTTCCTCGACAGAGATCGGAAAGGTAGGATCATAATCTGCGTGCTGCGGCACATACCCTATATGCTCTCGTCCGATCTGAGGAGATGAGCCGAACAGAGTGACCGTTCCAGTTTCGGGCGAGGTCAATCCAAGTACCAGCTTGAGGACGGTAGTCTTCCCAGCTCCGTTTGGCCCTACGAGGGCTACGAACTCTCCTGCATGCATATGAAACGAGGCTCCATCAAGAACGGGGACTTCGCCATAGGAGAATTTCACTGAATCGAACTGCAAGACGATTGGAGCATGAGGATGGTGTGAGATGGCAGCAGAATTCACTGAGCACCTCCTTGTGGTGACGGCATCACCGTTCTCTGTAGTGTCTCACCGATGCTCTCGATGTTCGTAATCCAGTCGTATGCAAGTGGATCGAGCGGGAGTACTTGCGCACCGATTGTCTCTGCAACGGTACGAGCTGCCTGTGTGGGAAATTGTGCCTGTACGAATATCGCTTCGGGTTGTGCATCTCGTGCCTCAAGTATCAGGTTGGAGAGCGCGCGGGCGGTCGGCTCCTTCCCTCCGGTCTCCACCGCTCGCTGATGGATGTCGAACTCGTCGAGCAGGTATCCGAACGATGGATGGTAGACGAACACCGTTGATCCTGCCAATGGAGCAAGTTCTCCGGTAAGTCGATCGAAGAGGGTATCGATCTCGGTATGGAACGTATGGAGATTCCTCTGATAGATATCTGTGTGGGTGGGGTCGATGCTGATCAGTGTATCGGCAACGTGTTGCGCCATGATCTTCATGGGCTCTCTGCCGAGCCAGGTGTGTCGATCGATTTCTCCATCGTGATGGTGCTCCTCTTCATGATGATCATGGTGATCATCCTCAGCCTCTTCTTCGTGATGGTGCTCCTCCATTGAGCGGAACGTGACCCCTTTGGTGCCATCTACTATGGTGAGCGAGCTGTACATGGATGAGATCTTCGGTCTCAATGCGATTTCGAATTCCGTGCCGCTGGTGATCCAGGCATGAGCCTGAGAGAGCGATGCCATCTGTCTCGGTGTGGGTTCATACGAGTGTGGACTCTGTCCAGGCCCTACGAGCACGACAGTCTCGGCTAGATCCTCTGCAATACGATCCACGACATACTGTTGGGGAACGATGCTCACCGCGATTCTCGGTGTCACAGACCCGGATGGTTCCGATTCGGACGTCCCACGCGCAGAGAGGGGATACAGTAGTGAAAGTAGTAGTAGCGAGGTGATGAGACCCCTGGCTGTTCTTTTCATAGTCGACTCCTCGGATATATAGTACACATCGGAGGAGAAAAATGCAAGTGACTTGCAAAAGCTCTTCAATTCATGCTGGTAGCAGAATGTAGAATCTCGATCTAGAGTTTCGACTCCTCTGTCGCCAAGAGGCTCTTCAGCTCGGTGTATGTCGCTGTAGTAGGAGGTCCCTTCACGAAGCCGACGATGCTTCTGTCTGACCGAACCACGGCCAAAGTCGCTTGGTCATCGATGGGAATACCTGCCTGCGAAGCGAACTCATCGGCCTGGTTTAGGAACAGAATCGCCCCCTGGTCAGGAGGGACGAGTTCATCGTAGCTCTTCGCGATTCCCCTGCGTACCACCCCTTGAATAAACCGTGGGACATCGAGCACGGGAAAGTGATAGATTGGAATCTTGCCAAGTGATCCACCATCCGATTCAAGCAGCCTCTGCCATTGAAGCAGGTGCCCCTGTTGCATCTCACCACTTGCTCTGGATGTCCCGAGTGCAAGCGCGAAGAGGGTGATCTGCGTTTTGAGTGCATCATCGGGAAACGTGAAGTCTGCTCCATCGAGAGTCTTTGTCTCTACGGTAGCGAACGAAGCCCCGCTCATAAGTAGTTGGGTACTCGACAGTAGTATGACGATAAGTAGAATCATGATTCGTCGTGTGTTCATGCCGGTTGTCTCCCAGCTGTCCTCTTTCTCGCAACGGCACGCCACGACTGAATGAGGATCATGGGAAGTATGGCACCGAGGAGTACCCACCCCCATTGTCTGAGCGTGATAGGTGTCGTATCGAGGACTCGATTGAAGAATGGAACATATACGGCAACCAATTGGAGACCGACCGATATGATCAGTGCTCCGATAAGTAGTGGATTACCAATGATCCCACGATCGAGACCAAAGGACTCTTTCTCTCGGACATTGAAGATATGGGCAAGCTGACCGATCGCCATGGTAGTGAAGGCGAGTGTCCGCGCGGTGGTTTCGCCAAGGTCCGCTGAGAGAGCGAATAGGAACACTGACAAGGCTCCCGCACTGATCAATGCTCCGTTGCTCAGAACCCGAAGGAGGAAGCTTCGGGTTACGATACCGGTCTTCGGGTCACGGGGTTTTCGTTTCATGACACCCGGCTCTCCCGGTTCCCATGCAAGCGACATCGCTGGAAGGACATCGACAACGAGGTTCAGCCAGAGAATTTGCAGGGCGACGATGGGCACCGGTACACCGATTACTAGTGCGACGAATACCACCAATATTTCGATGAAATTGCACGAGAAGAGGAAGTAAATGAATTTTTCGATATTATCGAAAATGATTCTTCCCTCTCGTACGGCATCGACTATGGTGGAGAATCGGTCATCGGTGAGAATCATATCCGATGCTTCTTTCGCCACTTCGGTACCTCTGATTCCCATGGCAACACCGATATCTGCTCCATTGAGAGCTGGAGCGTCGTTGACACCATCGCCTGTCATCGCGGTTACCTCATGCTCCTCATTCAGCGCGCGTACAATCTGTAATTTGTTCTCGGGAGAGACTCGTGCGAACACTGAAGTGGATCGGATCCGCTTTGCCAGTTCCTGATCTGACATCGTGTCCATCTCCTTACCTGTGATCGCCTCGGTATCGGCATCCATGCCGATCTGCTCTGCGATGATCCGGGCTGTCCTCGGATGGTCCCCTGTGATCATGATGACACGTATGCCGGCCTCTCTTGCCTCCTTTACGGCTTGTTTTACATCACTTCTCGGAGGATCGATGATTCCGACCACTCCAAGGAGCGAGAAGCCCTTCTTCAAGGCATCTTTCATGTCCTGTTCATCGCCATCTCCTTTGTAGGATGCAATCTTTCCAATCGCAAGAACGCGCATTCCTTGGTTAGTAAGTGAGTCGTTCGCCTCCTGTAGCACGGAGAGTTCGGATTCTGAAAGGCCAGAGTTTTCGAACAGAACATCGGGAGCTCCCTTAATGTAGAGAGTCGACTCCTCTTCGTGTGTATAGGCTGTAGCCATGTACTTAGCTCGAGAATCGAACGGTATCTCTCCGATTCTCGTATAGCCATTGCCTTCCAAATTCTGTCGGTCAAGGTCGCCTTTACGGCCGAGTACCACCAGTGCTCCTTCTGTTGGATCGCCAATGACTGCATAGTCGTTCTCCTCTTCGATCAACGATGCGTTGCTTGAAAGTACTCCTGCAAGCAACAACTCCTGGAGTTTCTGCCTCCCTTCGATATCGATTTCCTCTCCACTCTGCAGGAAGGCTCCTTTCGGTTCATAACCGTTGCCTTCGACTGTGAACTGGTCTCCTGATATAAGGTGTACGTGAGTCACGGTCATCTGGTTCTCGGTAAGGGTGCCTGTCTTGTCTGTGCAGATCACCGTCGTGGAACCAAGTGTTTCAACAGCGGGGAGGTTCTTCACCAGCGCGTGGTGTTTTGCCATGGTTCTCATACCGAGAGCCAGTGTAATAGTCGAGACTGCTGGAAGTGCCTCGGGAACTGATGCTATAGCCAATATGATGCCGATCTTTATCATGTCGTAGATCGGTTCGCCGGTGATGATGCCTACGATGGTGACCACCACGGCTACGATTGCGGAGATGAGAATGAGGGTTTTTCCCAAACGGTCCAACTGCTGTTCGAGTGGTGTGGCACTCTTCTTCTGGTCGAGCATTTCGCTGATTCGGCCGATCTCCGTCTGCATTCCGGTGCCGGTGACGATGGCATAGGCATTTCCTCGCGTTGCGGCAGTTCCCCCATGTACCATATTCTTTCGGTCACCGATAGGAGATGAGTCGTCGATTGTGTCGGTCTGTTTCTCTATCGGTTCGGACTCCCCTGTGAGTGCCGATTCGTTCACCGCGAAGTTGGAAGACCTGATGATTCTCCCATCCATGGTGATTGAATCGCCCTCCTCGATGAATACAAGGTCTCCAGGAACGAGCTTATGCGATGCCATTTCTTGAATGTTCCCATCGCGAAGGACTTTTGCGACTGTCTTTACCATGTTCTGCAACGCTTCAACCGATTTCTGTGCCTTGAACTCCGAAACGAAGCCGGAGAGTACGGCAATGAGTATGGCTACGATGATTGCGACCCCTTCTACGGTATCTCCCATGGCGAAGGCTACAGCCGATGCCGCCATCAACAGGTACACAATGATGTTGTTCAAGTTGTGCAGCAGAATCTTCCAAGGAGAGACGGTACTGCCACTTTCGATACTGTTCGGCCCGTACTCGTGCAATCTTCTTTCGGCTTCCTGTGTTGTGAGACCCTGTTTATCGTCGGTTTTGAACAGTTGGACAATTTCCTGTTCAGTATAGGTATACGCTGGCTTTTTCATGGTATCCAATGAGTCACCTCCATCGTTTGTCTGCAGTTGGAGAGAGTATAACACGAAGAGATGCCTAGTATGATCGAGAAGTTTGGAATATTTCCAAATTTCTTTATCAACTCGAAAGGGAACAGCTTGTGACGACCTCCTTGTATCGGGGTTCCCGATATGTGGTGCGAAATTTTTCCAGTAGCCGATTTGGTTGAACCTTTGTATATTCTCTGGCAATGAAAGGCGACACGATCCTTGGGTGAACCTTGGATCCAGTAGGTGTTGCCGTTTCACTCGTCGCAAAGGGCGAGTAGCCTTTCATCCTTGATAGGAGCTTGTCTGTGCTGCCATGATACCGACAGCACTCATCTGATGAGCTAGTCAGGGAGTATGAGAATACAGGAGACAACTGCCATGTCGGAGCATCATGCATATAGAACACAGGTACAGTGGAGCACGCAGAGAAAAGGGAAGTTGAGTTCAGCCGGATTTCCTACCATCGAGATAGCGACTCCTCCCGATTTTCCCGGAGGTCATGCGGGAATCTGGTCTCCGGAGCATTTGTTCGTGGGAGCAGCGGAGATCTGTCTCATGACCACATTCCTCTCCTTGGCGGAGAAGACGAAGCTCGATTTTCACAACTATGTGTCTGAAGCCGAGGGGATTCTCGAGAAAGCCGAGGGAGGACTCCAGATAACCAAGATCAGTATCCGTCCGAGCATAGTCGTAGCCACAAGTGAGGATACAGACAAAGCCCTGAAGCTTATCGAAAAAGCCGAACGATACTGTCTTATCTCAAACTCCATGAAGACCGAAGTCAGTATCGAACCTACTGTCACAGTTCTAAAAGAGAACTGAGAGGACATGTTCGATTACAAAAGATAGAGCTCTCGGTCGATGAATATGGTAACAAGCTCGGAATCGAACTGTTTCCCAGAACACAGTTTCATCTCTTCAACAGCGATCTCTCTGGGAAGAGCGTTCCGGTATGCTCGATTACTGGTCATGGCGTCGTAAGCATCGGCTATGGAGACGATTTTCACATCGAGTGGTATCTCTGAACCTCGGAGGCCATCTGGGTATCCTTTGCCATCGATTCTCTCATGGTGACTTCTGATAATCGGTCGGTACTGTTGGAACAGTTCGATATGCGAGATGATCCTTTCACCTGAAACCGGGTGCATCCGTATTATCGAGAACTCTTCGTCGGTAAGAGGGCCTGTCTTGTTGAGGATTTCTTCAGAAATTCCGATCTTTCCGATATCGTGAAGTAGCGCTCCACCTTCTATGGTGAGAATTCGATCCTGCGACAGTGCTAGTTCCCGTGCAAGTGCTACAGAGATGCTTCTGACTCTGCTGCAGTGCCCCTTTGTGTAAGAGTCCTTTTGTTCAATGGTCTCTGAGAACGCTTCGAGCGTGGTCCTGGTTGTGTTTTTCAGAGCACGTAGAGCATACTCCAGTCTAGATTGAAGCTCTTGGGTGGACTCAGATACTTGAGCTGCGGTCATAATCTCCTGCTTTCGAGCTCTCGATTTCCTGATAACCCGTTGTACACAGGCTAGGAGTGTTTGCCTGCTAACCGGTTTTGTGAGGAAATCGGAGGCTCCAGCACGAATCGCCCGCATGCCGGTGTCAAGATCGTTGAATGCAGTCAGCATGACCACTGGTATCATTGGGTAGTGATGTTGAATTTTCTCAAGCATGTCAAAGCCGGAAGGACCGGGCATCTTGATATCCAGTAGCACAAGATCCACCGTGTCTGCCTGAGCTTTGAGCACTCGATCAAGTTCATGACCATTGACGCATGATGTCACTTGGTGTCCTTCCCGTTGGAGAAAGAGTTGCAACACTTTTCTGATCGCGGGGTCGTCGTCTGTTGTCACAATATGATTATTCACTATCTACCTCACCGGATCTGATTTTTGGAAAACCAAACAGGAATGGTACCGTGTCCCGATATTCCTGATATGAAGAAAACATCCTTGGAAATAGGACTCGATCCTCCATTATAACCAATACAAAATTGAAAATAGTAAAGAGCATACAGAGCAAAAGAATACCCGGATCCCAGAACAGTATTGCCACCAGGACGTTGATCGTAGTATACCAGAGAAAGCCCGGGTGTCGAGAAAAACTGTACGTTCCTCGATCATACAACACCGAATTTCCTCCATTATTCCTAGGTATCTCGATAAGTACCGAATAGATAAGTAACCATGAGAATACGAAAATAAGAAGTATCACCGGCACTGTGACTGCTATGTGATGGGGGATCTCTACCATGAAAAAGAAGAGTACATACGGAACCGCAGTGATGAAAAATCCGGGATATGCGATTTTCCTGAGCAGTTTTTTCTCATGAATTATCGATACATCATAGAGTCCTGACAAAATATACCCTGACAATCCGAGTGCTCCGTACAAAAATAGTTTGATAAATTCCATACAATGCCCCTATACTAATACAAGTTCGATACATTTGGAAAGCGAAAAAAGGAATTCACATGGTCATTGATATCTCCACCATCATCCCGGCGGTCGCGTTCATTCTTTATGTCTCCTTCACTATCTTCGGGTTTTCCCAATATCGGAAGGATCGGTTTTACTGGTCGTTCCAATTCTACATGGTGCTGTTTTCCATTTGGAGTTTCGGCTCGATGATGATGCATCTCGACAGTGGTTTTTTGACTCCCTTGTTCTGGAATCGGTTCATGCTTGTCGGACTGCTTGCCGCACCGTTTGCTCTTGGTACTTTTATCATGGATATTCTCGAAATCCGTGATAGACGAGTGAAGAATTCGGTGTATGGGAGCTATGTGCTAATCATCCCCTTGCTGTATCTGAATCTGTCTGGACGAATCGTTATCGATGCCGGTTTCACCGAGCATGCCGAGTTTTTCTACAACCTGGGTTCTGGGGCGGTCATTGCTTATGGTATCATTTATCTCTATCTCTCGTTTACGTTAGCCGTTATGTTGGTTGGCAGCAGGAAAGAATCAACCAACATACCACAGAGAAACCTACAGCTACCTTTGATCGGCGTCGCGATCATGCTTGTAGGTATTCTCATGAACATTAATCCTGATATTGGAAAATACCCCATCGATATCTTCTCGGCAACGATCAATGCTGGGTTGCTCTTCTATACAATCTATAAATACAAACTCATCAACTACTCGAGAGCAGGGCTCGTGATCATCTATGGAACGATTCTGGCGTTCATTGCCTCTGTATTGTATTTTTCCATAATCAGCATCATCCAGCATTTCAGTCAAACCTTTGCTCCTGAGAACTCGTTTCAGCTCTCACTTGTCCTGGGTGTGGTCACCGTGATAATCATTCAGCCGATACGTAATCTGTTTATCTATATCGTCGACTCCGTGATCATCCCCAAACGGCATCCGTACCAGACGACGATCAAGAAGTTGAGCAAACGGTTGACCACTATCGTGAACCTGAGGAATCTTGGCGAGGAGGTTGTCACGAATCTGCGATCGGGAATCAAGGCGAACTGGGTGCTGTTCGCTGCCAAGCAGACCCATGACAGCGAACGATTCCTGCTCATTGCCAACGATGGTTGCCCCACGAAGCTTTCGATTGGTGATGAATTGATCTATACATTCGGAGCGTACGTGAATGAGAAACTGCACCGATTGCAAAGGGAGAATGCCTCCTCCATAATCTACGCGAAACCAGATGAAAAGCAGTTCCATGTGAGTGAGGACATTCCTTCTGCCAGCGTGTTGATACCACTGATATTCAGGCAACAAGTCGCTGGATATATCCTCATTGGTCTCGATGAATCGAAAACGCTTCTTCGTCCCAATGATCTTGAAGCTTTGGAGATTCTCGCAGCACAGACGGCACTTTCGCTCGAGAATGCTCTCTCGTTCGAGCAGTTGAAACTACAAGGGGAAGAGCTTGTTATGAGCAAGAACAAGCTCGAGGCAATCTTCAACGGTATCGCTTCACCTGTCTGTCTGATCGATATCGACTACAGTATTCTGGAAGCGAACACTGCAGCAGTCAATCTGTTCGGAAACAACAAGCATGAACTTATCGGCGGAAAGTGCTATCGGGCATTCTTTCAACGATCGAAGCCATGCCGATTCTGTCAGGCGCTTGAATGTCTCCATTCGGGTGTCATGCAGGAGACCGAGTCGGCAGTCACTGACCGTGTCTATTCATTCCAATTCCATACAGTTCGAGTTCCCGAAAACTCCAAGAGTGTGTTCATTGAGATCATCAAGGATATCACCGAACAGAAGAACTTGCAGGAGGAGCTGGTACGGACTGAGAAGATGGCAGGTCTGGGTACGCTCGCTGCCGGTATTGCACACGAATTGAACAATCCTCTCGCAGGCATATCCGGTACTGCAGAAGTGCTTCTCGCCGATGCTCCTCAGGAAGATCCGAACCGGAGCCTCTTGGAAGATATCTTGTCGTATGCGCAAACCGCTTCAGATGTGATCAAGGAGTTGGCTATCTATTCGAGGAAAGAGGTCGTAAAGGAGATGCAGCAGGTCGAGATCGTTCAGGTACTCGAATTCTCCCTCCGCCTCGCGATGCGTGGCGTGGATTCATCTGATATCACGGTGAAGCGGAATTATCATGCGCTTCCGGTGATTCCTGCTCATGAAGCGAATCTTCAGCAACTATTCGTGAACCTGATTGTCAATGCCATACAGGCAATGAAAGGCGATGGAACGCTTACGCTCACCTGCTTTGAGAAGGATGGCTTCGTGCATATTCGTGTCAGCGATACCGGACGGGGCATCTCAGAGGAGCATCTCAGCCAGATATTCACCCCATTCTTCACCACCAAAGCCCCTGGTACAGGTACAGGACTCGGACTCTCCAATTGCTATGGTATCGTGGAGAACATGGGAGGGCGTATCCGAGTCCGGAGCGAAGTGAACAAAGGTTCCGATTTCACTGTCATTCTCCCAGTGAACGATACAGAGCGTGAGGCTATCAGGTTCCGTCTCGTCGAGGATCCAAGTGGACTCAATGATGTGTTCTTTCTGCAGCGGAAGGTCTTAGTCGGAGAGAAGGGCTACCTCGAAGAGTCCATACGGAGAAATGAAGATGAGAGTGCTGTGCATATGCTCGCATTCAAAGGTCTCCAGCCTGTGGGTACCGTATCGCTCATGACCAGTGAAGATGTTCAGACGCTCCCACTCGCACGCTACTTCGATCTCGATTCCGTACTGCAGCACTCTAAAAGCGCAGAGATTCTCCGTCTCGCAGTCTTACCTGAGATGCGAAACACCTCGGTCTCACTTGGTCTGATTGTACTGGTGTTTCTGTTGGCTCGAAGTAAGAACATCGAGGAGATAGTTATCGATGCCTTCGCAGACGATACCAAGACGATCAAGCTCTATAAGAAATTCGGCTTCCGCGAGGTGGGAACCTACTATTCTCCTTCGGCCGTGACTGTCCTAGTCCTTCAGCAAAAGACCACTATGGAACAAGATCAGAGTCAGTTGCGACATTTCGTCAGACCGCTGTTCGAACGTCTTCGACCTATGTTCGATTTCGGAGTCCACACGCAGGGGATACTGGACGAGATGGATGCAATCCTCAGCACGGAAGAGAAACAGGTCGAAATGGCGACCGAGGTGTCCCCATAGGGGCTCTTGTAATGAATATCATTGATCAGTATCATTTCCTGTGTGAAAACCTTTATTGATTGTATCCCTTGTCATATGCAGCAGACGTTGCAGACCGGGCGGCTTTGTGGACTCTCGGACAGCGAGATCAAGAGGCTGTTCGATGGTCTCGGAGGTCAGCTATCCCAGATTTCTCTTGATGAAGCTCCTCCGGTGATGGCTTCCCGCCTCCAGCGCATCATAACAGAGATGACTGGCGTTGCAGACCCGCTTCTCGCTGTAAAACGAGAAAGCAACGAGGCCGCGCTCTCCTACTATGAGGAGGCCGTCTCTTTCATTGACGGCGCGGAAGACCCTCTGAGAGCGGCGATTCAGGTCGCTATCGCAGGGAACATCATAGACTATGGTGCAGTGTTCAACCTCGATGTAGATGCAGAACTTGAACGTATCTTGCAGCAGGAAAAGGAGCGAATCGCCTGTGAGGAGAGCGAGCTGTTCTCATATGAACAATTCAAGCATGATTTGGAGCAAGCGAATTCACTGCTCTATATTGGTGACAATGCGGGAGAGATCGTCTTTGATAAAGCACTGATTGCAACAATACAACGGCAGTACCCTCATCTCGCCATCACCTTCGCTGTCAGGGGCTATCCGATTCTCAACGATGCTTTGATGGAAGATGCGGAGGCTGTTGGACTTGATTCATTAGTGAAAGTGGTCTCAAGCGGAGTCCATACACCTGGGCTCATGCTTGAGTATGCAACTGATGAGTTCAAAGAGCTGTTTAATGAAACGGATGTAATAATCAGCAAAGGCCAGGGAAATCTCGAATCTCTCTTGGAAACACCAGGGCCTATCTATTTTCTGCTGGTAGCGAAGTGTCAGCCCATTTCCCGGCTTCTCGGATGCGAGATCAGAGATATCATTCTCAAACGACAGACCCTTTCCAGTATTGCTAGGGAAAATCCTTTCTGAAGACCACTTTGTCTCCACGAATGATGCTGCGTCTCACTTCGATGATTTTGTGTGAAGTGGAGAATGTCATTCGGGTGGTCTCGAACACCGGAGAATCAAGATGGATACTGAGCAACTCGGATTCGTAGGGTCGTGAGAGCTGAGGCGACAGATACTCTGTTGAACGACCGACCGAGATATGATACGTCCCCCGAAGTAGTTGGATAAGCGATTCATTCTCCTTGATTCGTTGGTCTATACCACGGGCGATGTGCTCTGGTACATACGAGTACTCAAGACTGATGGGAGACTCCTGATACGAGCGGAGTCGGACAATCTCATACACCGACTGCCCTAGATCTTCCTGACGAAAGTAGCGCTGCACAGAACTCGGGATAGGGCCCAGACTGGTGTTGATGATGGTGGACTTCGTGGACATTCCCGTGTCACCGACTTCGAGACCAAACCAGTAAGAGGAGGTGAGCTTCTGTTCAATTCTCCTATGGATCACCGTCCAGCCGATACCTCGACTCGATGTGAGGACCCCCTCCTCCCTGAGCATCTCGAGTGCCTTTCTCAAGGTCACTCGAGTCACTGAAAACTCTTTTGCCAATATCGATTCCGCGGGGAGTCGTTTCCCATACTCATATACACCATTGTTGATTCTATCTAGCAGTATATGGCGTATTTGAATGTAGTATGGATAGTACCTATCCCGCGAAATCGTCTGGTTCTCCATAACTATGACCTTAGTCCTATCAGCTACCCGATTGTGGTGCAGAGAACATGGACTGAAGTCGGTTTAGGAGTTCAGGGTCTTCTTGGATCTTCATTGCCATGTTGTTGAAGCTCTCCAGATCGTAGGAATTTTGTTCAAGTGAACTGAGTATCTCCTGTTCGGTCTCCAGGTGGATGGTATTGATTGCAGACATGACCGCTGAATACTCTTCGATTTCCTCTTCAGTGGCCTCTTGTGCAAGCATCTCAGGACTCTCCTGCTGCATGACGAAGATTTCATCCAATCGTTCGGGTGCGATCGATGCATCCTCGATTGTGGCGAATATCTCCTCATTGGCCTCGATCTGAATTTCCTGTACCTCGATCAATGCCATGCCGAACCGTGTAAGCTCCTGGTCGGAGACTTGTCCCTCGCCGAAGGAGAGATCGTTCGGGCTGAATAACGGTGATGGAGCATCTGCCGCGAAAAGCGACGGAGTGAGCATGAACGCGAGTAGCAGTACTGCGATAGTGAATCCAAACCGATAAGACGGTTTCCTGTTGAGCTTCTTGAATTTTTCTGTATGTAATTGACTTCTCATGTATACTAGAGTATACAAGTATGCATATGGCGTCAAGGTCACCAAATAGATCATTATGGATATTCTCCACTCTTTTCATGGTAGGGTTTCTCATGAAGTACAACTACCTTGCCATGCGAGTGTATCAAGTACCTTCAGTGACACTCCTCGGTATTCGGAATGTGTTGTTTGTGGTGGTATTCATCCTCTGGATTCACCCGATTGCCTATCGCAGTCGAGGACGAATATTTCTCATAGTGTTCTCGTTGCTCTGCACAGCATTCTTCTTCATGAATGTCTGGTACAATCGGTACTTTGGAAACTATCTGAGCATCAGCGACATGCTCATGGGGCGTGGTATGAGGCCGGCGAAGGTGCTTCTGCTGCAGCTGATTCGTGCTTGGGATGCCTTGCTCCTGATCGATAGTATTGCCTTGGTAATGTTGCATCTGCATCGTAAGAATGTGCGAACTGTCGCTATACCCAATTGGTATTCGTCTCTGTATCTCGAGCATCGCAGGTGGTGGATCGTCGGAGTCCTGTTTGCGGCAGTGATCCAGATCTTCGGAGCCAATATGCGGTTTGGGAACGACTCTCCCATCGTCCTGTACAGAAGGAGCACCCCAGCATTTGTGAATGTGTACGGCATGGTACCACTCTATTCTCTTGAGGCGGCACTCCTTGCATTCCCCGAAGCCTTTCCTCCTCCAGCGATACCCAGAGAACAGGTTCCAATCATAGAGAACGACCTCGCTGGAGAGAAGATCGTCAGGAGAGAGCAGAATATCATTTGCATCCAGGTCGAGTCTCTCGATCGGAACATCCTCGGATACAGCTACGGAGGAAGAGAGATAACGCCGTTTCTCAATCGCTTGCGAGACGAATCGCTCTATTTCGATAACTTCTATGCTCAGCACGTCAACGGCAGTTTCGATGCCGAACTCTCATTCTTCACCTCCGTATACCCGCTGAACAAGAACTATGGATTCAAGGTGAATGATCTCATGTCTTTTGATAGTGTCATTCAGACATTGGGAGAGCAGGGGTACGCAACGGTGGCATTTCATGGGAATGACAAGACGTTCTTCTTCAGGGACAAAGCTTATGAGGAGTTGGGGTTCGACCGCTTCTACAGCAGGGAAGACTATCACGAGTCTCGAATGCGGTATTCCAACTTAGGCTCCACCTTCGGTATCAATGATTACGATTTCTTTGATCAGTCGGCGCAGATACTCAGGGAGATTGATCAGCCATTCTTCGCATTCTTCATCACCGTGACCAGCCATACACCATTCGATTTCTATCCAGAAGAGATGGAGGTGCCTGAATTCTCCTCGATACAGAATCCTCTGGTACGAGGATATTTCAACTCAATGGCGTTCGTCGATGCCTCGCTTGAGCACTTCTTCAACCATCTGGAAGAGGATGGATTGCTGGAGGATTCGTTGATCATTCTCTATTCCGATCACGATGCAGGGGTGGACAAGGAGGAGTATGCATCGAAACGGGATTTTGTTCTGACTCGTCAAGTCAAGGTTCCCGAGTCGATTCCCCTTATGATAAAACATCCCGATATCGATCCTGGCGTCTCTCACAAGGAGGGTTCTCCTGCAGATCTAGCTCCAACCATTCTGGATTTGATCGGAGAGATCGATAAACCGAAGGATTTCATGGGTTATTCCCTTCTTGGACCGGTCGATGTCCCGATACTGTTCCTCCATGAGCTTCCACAACTTCTGCATGAAGGGCAGCTATTCGTGCTCTCTCCCGATGGGCTGGAGAGCGTGGGATACGATCCCTCGTCCGGAGTGAGAGATCTGAAACTACCGGAGGAGGAGTATGTACACATGCTCGATTATATTCGAGATGTAATCTTTGCACGGAGGGTCATTGAACCGTAGGGTCACTCTCCGTTTGAGGTCTTTCGCTCCCTAATGCGTTTTGCCTGCGTCTTCTGAATAGCATCTATAATCTTCTCGTAACCGGTACATCTGCAGAGATTTCCTGCAACCAGCTTCCTGATCTCTTCTCTGCTCGAGGGCTTCTCCTGCGTAATGATGGGAATGGAAGACATGATGAATCCCGGGGTGCAGAAGCCACATTGCACGGCTCCCTCATCGATGAAGGCCTGCTGGATATCCGAGACAGCTCCTTTTACATCGCTCAGACCCTCGAGTGTGAGAATATCTTTACCTTCCGCCCAGATAGCGAGATAAATACAGGAGTTGAATGGTAAGCCATCGATCAGCACGGTGCAAGCGCCACACTCTCCAACATCACACCCATGTTTGATACTGGTGAGGCCTTCGTTTCCACGAAGCATGTCGGAAAGCGAGGAGCGGACATCGATAAAGTATTCCCGTCTCTTTCCGTTGACGGTACAGGTAATCAGTTTATTAGCCATGAATCTTCCCTCCTGCCTTTTCGATAGCAGCAGTAGCTGCTCTTCTGGCAAGTTCCTTGACGAGGTGTAGTCTGAACTCCTTCGAAGCTCTCCAGCTACTCCGTGGCATTACATCGGCGAGAGTCTTTTCAGCAATCCGTTCCAGCAGATCTTCCCCGATCGGTTGTCCGTTGGCTTCTTGCTCAGCGGAGACTGCCCGTATCGGCGTGGGAGCTGCTACACCGAAGGCTATGCGGAGTCGTTCAATCCTCTTTTTATCCTCCGAGAGTCTCACATTGACCGAACAGCCCAGTGTCGCGATATCCATTGCCTTTCGCTTTGCATATTTTATGTAGTGGCCATATGTCCTCTCGTAACTCTCTTTCGGGATGCGAATCGCCGTAAGGATCTCCTCCGGACCCATATCTACTCTACCCGGACCGAGGTTGAAGTCGTTATAGGGGAGAAGCCGAACCCCATCTTCACTGCTTAACTCAAGTATTGCATCGTATGCCTTGAGGGTCGTTGCCGAGTCGGCACTGGTCACTCCGTTGCAGATATTTCCTCCGATCGTTCCGATATTCCGTATCTGTGGCCCACCAATCTGGTCTACAGCTTCCCCGAGGACGGGAATGTATTGTTTCACCACAGGATGAATTGTGATACCCGAGAAACTGGTGAGCGGGCGAATGACGATCGTTCCATCCTTCTCCAGTGAGACCCCGCGAAGATCATCGAGACGATAGATACTGATAAGATCGCTTCCTGCGAGTTTTCCCTCTCTGAGTTTGATGAGGATATCACTTCCCCCAGCTAGGATTAGTGCCTCAGGATGCTGTTTTTTCAGCTTCAAAGCCTCTTCTACGGTGGTTGGTTCATACAGTGTATTAAAATCGTACATGGGGTTCTCCTATTTGATCAGTCCTGCCTCTCCGAACGCATAGAAGAGTTTCTCTGGATGGAGTGGAATCGAGTCGATTGCCACGCCCGTTGCATTGAGCATGGCGTTTCTTAGTGCCGGAGCAACGGGAATAACCGGGGGTTCTCCAAGTGACTTATTTCCAAAAGGTCCGGTGGGATCGTGTGTTTCAACGAATTCCGCGTGCAAGTCCGGGGTGTCGATTGCAGTCATGAGCTTATAGTCGAGGAGATTGTCGTTCAACATACGCCCGGTCTTCGGATCGAACAGATGGTATTCGGTAAGACCGTATCCGAGTCCCATGCTCATGCCTCCATGGACCTGCCCCTCGGCTGTCTGACGGTTAATGATCTTGCCCGAGTCGTGAACATTAACGATGTCGAGAATCTTAACCTGACACATGGGGATATCAACCTCTATCTCGACGAAGCAGACTCCGAACGAATAGGTATTGTCCGAGCAGTGGTGTGTCTCCTCGGCTGCGATATGTAGGGAGTTGGTGAGGCTGTAACACGATTCAAGTGCAACTTCGGCGACGGAGATCAGTGGTTCATGCTGATTTTTGTGTACAATCTGGTTCTCTTCGATATCGAGATCCCATGCCTCTTTATGAACCATGGTTGCTGCGTAATCGAGAATTTTCTTTTTAAATGCCTCTGCAGTCTTCTTGACTGCAAGTCCCGAAACGTAGGTCTGCCGTGAAGCATAGGCTCCAGTATCGTATGGCGTGACATCGGTATCTTGTTGGCTGATGATATGAATCTTGTCTGCAGTGAACCCCGCAGCTTCAGCGGCCATCATGGTGAACACGGTATCTGCACCCTGGCCGATCTCCGTCGCTCCGACCTGCAACTGTGCCGAACCATCCTGATTCAGCAACATCCGGCAAGCCGAAGTCTCAAGACTGATCGGATATACTCCGGTCTTGTAGCAGAAAATCGCCATACCGACACCCTTTCGTGTCGGTCCGGTCTGCTTCTCGTAAGCAACGCGCTTTGCGCTGTAATCGAGGTATGCATCCCCTCTGTCGATACACTCTTCCAGACCCGTCGAGTGGCAGGTGATGGTGGTGATGGGGTCGACGTATCCGAGTTTCATCATATTCTGCTTTCTGAATACCAGTGGATCGAGTTTCGTCTTTGCCACGATATCATCCACATGCGATTCGAGAGCGAATGCTATCTGGGGAATTCCGTATGCCCGCATGGCTCCGGCTGTCGGCAGGTTGGTATAGACCGTGTAGGCATCGCCCTTGATCGCACCAACTGGGTACATCATTCGGAACCCGTTCACTGCATTTGCAACAAGAGCATGAGCATGTGATGCATATGCTCCCTGGTTCGAATATGCCTCGATCGATCGAGCGGCGAATGAACCGTCCTTTCTGATATAGGAGACGATATGGAACTTCATAGCATGTCGAGTTCGTGTACATGCGAACGTCTCTTCTCTCGTATAGGAAAGCTGTACCGGTCTACCGCCCACTCGAGTTGTGAGATAGGCGTTCAACGGTTCGGTGAGGGCATCCTGCTTGTTTCCGAAGCCCCCTCCAATGTACGGCTTGATGATCCTAATGTCGCCGAATCCGACACCGAGCGCCTGAGAACAGACTCTTCGAACTATATGAGGAATCTGTGTCGAGCTGACCACCACGATCTTTCCGGCCTCCATGTAGGCGAACGAGTTTGCCGTCTCAATATGGCAATGACTCACGATCGGAGTTTCATAGGTCCCTTCAACTTTGGTGAGATTTGACTCCTTGATCGCCTCATCGAAGGAGCCGATTTCGTATGACGAGTGGACGACCACATTATCGGGGCGTTCATCATGAATGGAGCGTGCATCGGGCTTCATCGCATCTTCTACCGAGAGTATGGGCTCATACTCCTCGTAGGTGACTTTAATTCTCCTTGCCGCCTCATTCGCTGCAAGCTGAGTCTCGGCGATAACCGCAGCGATATCGTCTCCATAGCATCGAACACGGGTGTTGAGCAGTTTTCTGTCTGCGATATCCTGATGCTTCTTGTCGGTCGACCAAGGGTGTCCTGCAGTGGGGAACTGGATATCGGGCACATCGAAGCAGGTGACGATATCGATCACGCCAGGGACCTTCCACGCCTCGGAGAGGTCAAATGAGGTGACCAGGCCATTCGCTATCGTGCTGTGCACCACCTTTGCCCGCAGGGCACGGGCATGCAACAGGTCCTCCGTGTACTTGGCAGTTCCTACCACTTTATCTCTTGCATCCACACGTTTCAGGGGTGCACCGATTATTTCCATTGTTCCCTCCTTCCTACTCAAGGAACACATACTTCCAATCTCTTGGGTTCTCCTCTCATGACTCCTTTGGAGACACGGTCAGCATTACGGGTTACGCACTACATGACAGGATATCCGACAGCAAGAGTACCGAAAGCGATACGCTCTACTCTCATGTTACAACAAAATGCAACAAATTCAAGAATTTTTCGACTTTTCGCTATCTCCTCCGTCCCACTAGTGCCGCTCATGGCTGCTACCAGGCTGCGACGGTACCATCTGATCGAGAATCGGTTCCCCCCATGAAAAACCCATCCGATTCATCTACCCAGATAATCTGGCCTCTCCCGAACAATTCCTTGTTCTCGGAGATTTCCACTTCATGACCTCTGGCTCTCAGTGCCTGTATGATAGGTTGCGGAAAATGCGCCTCCACCACAACACTGTTTCCCGAGAGCCATCGCCATCGGGGGGCGTCCAGTGTACTCTGAGGATCCATATCTCTGTCAATACTATGAAGAAGCGTCTGTAAGTGTCCTTGAGGCTGGTTGAATCCTCCCATGACACCGAACGGACCGATTGCCCGTCCTGCCTTGGAAAGAAAGCCTGGGATTATGGTGTGATACGACCGTTTGCCTCCCTCAAGTCGATTCGGGTGTGTGGGATCCAATGAAAAGTTCGCTCCTCGATTCTGCATTGCGATACCTGTTTCGGGAATGACGATTCCCGATCCGAAACCCTCATAGTTGCTCTGTATGTAGGAGACCATGTTTCCTTGATCGTCTGCAGTCGCGAGATAGACCGTACCCCCTCGCTGAGGCTCTCCACATGAAGGTATACGTGCCTGTTCGGCGATACGAGATCGCTGTCGCGCGATATAATCGTTGGAGAGCAGTTGTGCTACCGAATAGGGCATACTCGATGGCTCGGCGATATATGCAGCTGCATCGCTCATGGCCAGCTTTGTCGCCTCTATCGCATGGTGAACTCGTTTTTCACTCTCATGACCCTCCGAATGCATGCCTTCGAGAATTGCCAGTGCCTCAAGTGCTGCAATACCCTGTCCGTTCGGGGGAAGTTCCCACACATGATACCCTTTGTAGGAAGTCTTGATCGGGTCTATCCATTCGGGCCGATACGCAGCTAGATCCTCTTTTCTCAGATACCCCTCATGCGCTCTCGAGTAGGCGTCGATACGGTCTGCGATTTCTCCCTCGTAAAAATCTCGAGCATGAGTTGCTGCAATGCGCTCCAGTGTCGTTGCGTGATGCCCGGAGGACCAGAGTTCTCCAGCCCGAGGGGCTCGTCCGTTCGGAGCGAAGAGTGAGAACCAGGGCGTGAATTGCGGATCACTGGCCAGGGGTGCGTACCGGTCATATGCTCGAGCCCACTGTCGTGCGACGGTTGGCGATACTGCATATCCCTGACGGGCATAGTGTATTGCGCTCTCCATGACTCTCTCCAACGGTAGTCTGCCGAATCGTTCTGAGAGAGCTGCCCAGGCGGAAGGTACACCAGGCACGGTCACCGGTATCCAGCCGCGGGTCGGCATGCCGCTGAAACCCTTGTCGGTGACAGCCTTGAGACTTATTCCCCGAGGAGCTGGGCCACTTGCGTTCAATCCGTGGAGTTTTCCTTGGGCCCACACGAGGGCAAAGGCATCGCCACCGATACCATTCGATGTCGGTTCGGTTACCGTGAGCGTTACAGCCGTGGCAATTGCGGCGTCGATTGCATTGCCTCCCTCCTGCAATATGCGAAGTCCTGCTTGCGCGGCGAGGTGCTGACTAGTGGCAACCATGCCGTGTCTCGCAACGACTGGGGGACGACCGAAAGCAATGGATGATGTGGGGTTATGATGAAGCATCTCTGCATACCTCCCTATATGGTTCGGACAGTGTATGGAGACCGAAGATGGGTGTCAACGTATCGGAAAGCTTCGAACTGAAGCAGTAAATGAATCGTGAATTCAGAAGAAGATACAGGATGCTGGTATCTAGAGGAGTACTCCTTTCTTGAAGATCATGATTGCGCGATAGTTTCCAGTCTCACTTTTTGTTCGCTCTAATCCCGATGCAATATCGAGGATCTGGTTCCAGAGCTGGTCGCACACGGATGCAAGTGAAGCTCCTTCCAGCAAGGTTCCTGCGTTGAAGTCGATCCAGTTCGGTTTCATCTCGGCAAGTTTGGAGTTCGAGGAAATCTTGACAGTGGGAATCATGCTGGACAGGGGATTCCCGCGTCCGGTGGTGAACAGGAGCATCTGTGCTCCCGAAGCAAGCATATTGGTTATCGATACATTATCGTTACCCGGTCCCTCCAATAGGTTGATTCCCGTTTTCTTTACACACTCTCCATAGGTTAGGGTATCGGTGATGGGAGAGAACCCACTTTTCTGAATGTTCCCCAACGATTTCTCTTCCAATGTGGTAATGCCTCCTTCCCGGTTACCTGGTGATGGGTTTTCGTATATGGGGATATCGCTGTCGAGATAGTACTGCTTGAATGAGTTTATCATGGCCACTATCTTGTCGAATGTCTTCTTGGTATCTGCTCGATTCATGAGCAGATGTTCGGCACCGAACATCTCTGGAACCTCGGTGAGGATACCGCTGCCGTCACAGGCAACCAAGCGGTCTGCGATGCACCCCACGAGAGGATTCGCCGTGAGACCGGAGAAAGCATCGGATCCTCCACATTTGAGGCCGAGAATCAGCTTGGATACAGGGGTCTCGACCCGAGTATCGTGGTGCATCTCATGGAGAATCTCCCCTACGAGATCGAGTCCATGCGCAATCTCATCTTCCTGAATCTCCTGTGTCACCATGGTTCTGACACGACTCTCATTAATCGAATCAAGTAGTGGCAGGAAGTGTTTAAGATCATTGTTCTCACACCCCAGGCTGACAAGGAGTACACCACCTGCATTCGGATGCTGCACGATCCCTTTCAGAATCTGCTGACTTATGCTGGCACCTTCACCAACCTGAGAACACCCAGTGTTGT